>Ga0180223_1000081_pt1 | contig 212629 bp, 216 predicted proteins | sample eDN5th30CKraftOP_FD_151337 | JGI IMG/M metagenome (GOLD analysis project Ga0180223, IMG submission 151337) | Enriched Organic Plus compost microbial communities from Emeryville, California, USA - eDNA 5th pass 30_C Kraft OP (version 2) (version 2) ...
TGAGCTTGTCGGGGAGGGTGGAGAAGAAGGCGAGCGCGTCGACCACGCTGCGGCGGGTGGACATGGAAATGTCCTCACCGGCGATCTTGACCGCGAGAGCTTCGGGCTTGAGGCGCGCGCCGTCACATGTCTCGCAGGGCATGGCGGTCTGATATTTGCTCAATTCCTCGCGCATCCAGGCGGATTCGGTCTGGAGCAGGCGGCGGTTGAGATTGCCGATCACGCCTTCGAAGGGCTTGCGGACTTCGTAGCTTTTCTTGCCGTCGACGAAGCGCAGGGTGACAGGCTTGCCGCCGGTGCCGTGGAGGATGACGAGTTTCACCTCGCCGGGGAGGTCTTGCCACGGTGTTTCGAGGGAGAAACCGAACTCCTTCGCCAAGGAGCCAAGCACCTGCATATAATAGGGGCTGGGCGGATTGGACTTCGCCCAGGGGACGACCGCGCCTTTCTTGAGGGAAAGGGCTTCGTTGGGAACGACCAGTTCGGGGTCGAACTCCTGCCGCTCGCCCAGGCCGTCGCAGGCGGGACACGCGCCCTGCGGGGCGTTGAAGGAGAAGAGGCGGGGTTCGATTTCGGGAATGGTGAAGCCGCTGACGGGGCAGGCGAATTTTTCGGAGAAGACGATGCGGTTGGCGGGGATGCCGCTGTTCTTCATCTTGCCGGAGGATTGGGCTTCGTCCTCGCGGCCGGGGACAGTGCCGTCCGCGAGGTCCACATAGGCAAGGCCGTCCGCCAGCTTGAGCGCGGTTTCGAAACTGTCGGCGAGGCGCGTCGACATGTCCGATGCAACGGCGAGGCGGTCGACCACGACTTCGATGTCATGCTTGTATTTCTTGTCGAGGGCGGGGGCTTCCTCGATCGGATAGAGTTCGCCGTCGATGCGGACGCGGGTGAAGCCCGCCTTCTGCCACTCCGCCAGTTCCTTGCGATATTCGCCCTTGCGGCCGCGCACGACGGGGGCGAGCAGGTAGAAGCGGGTGCCGTCCGGCAATTGCATCACACGGTCGACCATCTGGCTGACAGTCTGCGCGGCGATGGGGAGGCCGGTCGCAGGCGAATAGGGGATGCCGACACGCGCCCAGAGCAGGCGCATATAGTCGTAGATTTCCGTGACCGTCGCGACCGTGGAGCGCGGATTGCGGCTGGTTGTCTTCTGCTCGATGGAGATGGCGGGGGACAGACCCTCGATATGCTCGACATCGGGCTTCTGCATCATCTCAAGGAACTGACGCGCATAAGCGGAGAGCGACTCCACATAGCGGCGCTGCCCCTCGGCATAGATGGTGTCGAAGGCCAGGGAGGACTTGCCCGAACCGGATAGGCCGGTGATGACCACCAGCGCATCGCGGGGCAGGTCGACATCCACGCCCTTGAGATTATGCTCGCGCGCGCCGCGCACGGAAATATGCGTGAGACTCATGGGGTCTTCTTGTTCCAGATTTGTTCTATTGGGGCAAGTGCGCGTTTCGCATCTGTCCGCCAAGATAGGATCGGTTGCGGGAAAGGGAAGGGCGCGGGGGTTCCATCCCGCCGCGCGGCGCATTAGGGTCCGCCGCATGAGCGGTGGAATGGCGAAAGGGATGCGCGGCGGCGTGCTGGCTGCGACGGTGCTGCTGGCGGCCTGTGGCGGGGGCGTGCGATACAGGCCGGTAAGCGACGTGCCGGTGAAGATCGGCAAGCCTTATAATGTGCGCGGCGTGACCTATGTGCCGGCGGCCGATCCGACCTATGACTATCTGGGCTATGCTAGCTGGTATGGCAGCGAATCGGGCAATCAGACAGCCAATGGCGAACGATTTCGGCCCAGGGCGGTGACTGCCGCGCACACGACCTTGCCGCTGCCGAGCTATGTCGAGGTGACGTCTCTGGACAGCGGGCGCACGATATTGGTGCGGATAAATGATCGCGGACCCTTCGCCAGAAATGGCAGAATCATTGACTTATCTCGGGGTGCCGCGGAACAGCTTGGCATGCATGTCCAGGGGGTGGCGCCGGTGCGCGTTCGCATTGCCAACCCACCGGAAAAAGACCGGAAAAAGCTGCGCGAAGGCAAGGGTGCACCGGAAAGGCCTCGCGTTCCCGAGTCCGTGCTGGTGAAGTGGCGGGCGCAATTGGTGGCTGGAAAATAGGTAATATTCCCTGTCCTGTTTCCCAAAATAGGACGCAAAGCCAATTGACGTTACGGAAACGTAGCGTTAATGGTTTCACCTGCCAAATGTCGTTGGTAGCCGCAGGCAGCCCGTTCGTCCCCTGGGGACGCTGTCGAGCGGAAATTGGCGGCCGACTGTCGATTGGCGCCGGGTGAATGGCGTTTCTCGACTATCATGAGGCATCCCAAGAGGGGGTTTCCCCCTGTTCAGAGACGGTTAACGCGTGAGCGTGTCGTCTGATAGATGACAGTTTCGAAATCCTGGAGTGCCCGACAGCATCCTGGATACGCCCCCGGCCTTCCCTTGCGCCGGGGGCGTTTTCGTTATGCGCCTGACCGTTTCGATTCGGAGTTTCCGTTACGGAAATGTCGCTTGTCCGGGTGTTCATGTCGTTCGTCATGTCTTTTGTCCGGCGCTATCTGCCTTTTGTCGATGGATGTGCCGTTGGGCGATGAAGCGCGCCGTCCATCGAAGGCGGCAGGCATCGCGCCCGCCACCGCCGTAAAAGGAAAGGGCAACGGCGGCGACGCGCTTTCCCCCAACCGATCGAGCCTCCGTTTTCATCCCCGGTTTGTCGCTCAATCCCCCGAGCGACGAACCGGCAAGACAAGCAGTTGAGGAGACTTTGCCATGTTTGCCCCCTTGAAGACCCTTTCCATTGCCGCCTTTGCCACCGCTTCGCTGATCGCGGGCAGCGCCAGCGCGGAAACCTTTATGTCCAACGGCCGCACTTTTGAGGTCCGTTTCGGCGATCTGGATCTGTCGCAGGCAGCGGATCAAAGGGAATTACAAAGCCGTATCGGGCGCGCCGCCGGCAGGGTGTGCGGAAGCCGGGATCTGGCCGAAGCCACCCGTTGCCGCAGCGCGGCCATCGCCCATGTCAAGGCGCCGGTCGCCGCCGCCATCGCCCGGGCGGAAACCAAGGCGCGCTATGCCGAGGCGGGGAAAGCCCCGCATTCCGCTTTCGCCAATTGAAGGGCGCGGTCCCAGAAAGGAAAATGGCCCGGCATTGTCGGGCCTTTTTCTGTGTGCCGCTTGGACGTCAGCGTCCCGTCATGGCCCGCGCGTTGGCAAGGAACGTGCGGCCGATGCGGATTTCCCCGCCCAAGGCGAGGCAGGCGAACCAGACGCCGCTGCCGTCATGACGCAGCCGGACGATATGGTCGCGCCGGACGATATGCGAGCGGTGGAGCCGGACGAAACGCTGCGGGTCCAGCCTTTCCTCCAGCGAACTGATGGTCTGGTGCAGCAGATAGCTGTGAGCGCCCACATGCAGGCGCATATAGTCGCGCTCCGCCTCGATCCGGTCGATCTGGCCGGCGGCGATGCGGACCAGTTCGGAGCGGTGCGGCACCCAGAATTCCTCCGCCCATTCAGGTTCCGGTTCGGCTGACGGCGCGGGGCTGGCCAGCGCGCGGCTTTGCAGCGCGAGTTCGACGCGGTCGATCGCGCGGGAAAGGCGGTCATGCGCCACAGGCTTGAGCAGATAATCGACCGCGGCGAGATCGAACGCTTCCACCGCGAAGCCTTCAAAGGCGGTGACGAAGATGACGGCTGGGCGCAATCCCATGCGGCCGATCGCGCGCGCCACGCCGATGCCGTCGAGCAGCGGCATGGCGATGTCCAGCATCACCAGGTCGGGTTGCAACCCTTCTATCAGGCGAAGCGCGGCTTCCCCGTCATTGGCCGTGCCCGCCAGCGCGATGCGCGGTTCGCGGGCGCAGAGCATCTGGAGGCGTTCAACGGCCAGCGGTTCGTCATCGACGATCATGGTGCGAATGGAGGTCATAGGTTTCAGCAGCCCCGTCGGATGATCGGAAGGGCAAGTTCGACCGCAAAGCCGCCGCCCTCACGCGGACCATAATATATGCGGCCTTCATCGCCAAAGCGGGCGGCCAGCCGGTCGCGCACATTGGCGAGGCCGATGCCGTTGCCGCCGTCCGATGCGCTGGGCGGCTTGTCGCCGTCATCGGTGACGGTGAGGCGGAGCATCCCATCCTGCTCACGCGCGGCGATGGTGATGGTGACGGATGCGGACGTGCGCGACACGCCATATTTGATCGCATTTTCCACCAGCGGCTGAAGGATCAGGCCCGGCACGCAGGCGTGAAGCAGGGATGGGGGCACATCGATGCGCGTGATGAGGCGGTCGGGGAAACGGACGGCTTCGATGTCGAGATAGAGCTTCTGAAGATGGACTTCCTCTTCCAGCGGCACATCTTCCAGCGGATCGCCGGTCAGGCTGGTGCGGTAGAAGTTGGATAGGGAGAGTATCATCTGCTCCGCCTCGTCCCGCCGGTCTTTCATGACGAGGGAGGACAGGGAATTGAGCGTGTTGAACAGGAAATGCGGGTTTACCTGATAACGCAGCGAGCGCAGTTCCGCCTGTTGCGCCGCGCGTTCGAGGCGCGCGGCGCGGCGTTCGACGCGATGCGCTTCGCTGGCATAGGAAATGGCCAGATACAGACCGGCCCAGGCGGCGAGGAAGAAATAGCGGCTGATCGCGTCTTCCACGATCGACATGAGGGCGTAGCCCGCTTTTTCATATTTCGCCGGATCGGAATCCGGGAACAGGCCCACGGGATCATAGACGTTGAAGATGTAGAAATTCGCCGCCGCCATCGCCAGCGCAAAGGGAGCCGCCAGCGAAAAGGCCGCGACGATGCGGACGCTGAGCGGCTTATGATCGAACCGGCGCAGCGCCAGATAGAGAACCCATGTGGCGACGACACCGATCACCGTCACCACCATGCGCCGCGCGGCCAGCGCGTCCTGCGCCTCAAATCCCATGACGGCGGCGCGCAGCGACACGAGGATGGCGTAGAAGAGCCAGAAGCCGAGGATGGAATAGAGCGCAATGGCGGGCGGCACGCCGCGTTCGCCGTCTTCGGGAAGAAACGTCATATTGCCGGTCTACGCCAAAGGGCATCCGCTGTCGCGTGTCTGTCGTGTAGCTGGTCGAAAGACGCTGACCATTGGTCGAAGCGCCTGACGGAACCCCCGCCCATGGGCATCCGTTTTCCTTTGGCAGAGGGCCGGTGTTCCGGTCCAACAAGGAGAGCCATTATGTCCGACAAGAGCGATATCCGGCCCAACAGCCGGGAGGAGGCGGGTGACAAGCGACCGACCGACGCGCAGGACCATGCCGTCACGACGGAAGAGAAGCTGGAGGAAGGACTGAAGGATTCGATGGATGCATCCGATCCCCCGGCCGCCACCATGCCGGGCGACAATGGCGATCCGGTGCCATCTTCGGGATATAAGAAGGAGCGGGGCCAATAGCGGCCCTGCGGGAAACATGTTAATATGAGGGCAAGGGCGGCTTTCAAGGCGGAAAAACACCAGGCCGCCCCTTTGGAAGGAGAGCCGTTTATGCCGACATCTGCCACGCCTGCGATTGAGCGTATCGCCCGCGTTCTTGCCGGACGCCAACTGAGCCTGAATGGTGAAGGCAACGATCCGCATGCGTCGAGCGCGGTGGATGCGACATGGCATCGGCACGTCGATGACGCCTATGCCATTCTCCATACCCTGCGTGAACCCGATATGCAGATGGCGCAGGCGGGCGATGTCGCCGTATGGCGCAGCATGATCGGCGCGGTGCTGGAAGGCCGCGCGGATTGATTTTCTCTCGATTTTTCTGGGACAAGAGCGGATGGAAATCGCCTCCATCCGCCGCATAGCGAAAAAATGATGTTGCGCCGCAAAACGAAATCTGATTCCCTGTGAATGTCGGTGGAACAGGCGCTTAAGCCTTCAGTAACCATAAGGCGTGCATGTTCTGCAGGACGACTGGAAGTCGGAGGGCATGAGCATGGGCACGAGTGCAAGACCTGCGGATGGCGCCATTACCCTGGCGGAACTTCGCGAATTCGCCAGCTTCACCAGCGCGACGCAACGCTATATCAGGCGATCTCTGGACATAGGGCTGCATCGCCGCGACGCGATGAAGCTGTGGTCGCGCGACATGGTGGAGGAAGCCTCCATCCGCGCCCAGGCCCGCATCTATGGGCGGCTGGACGAAATCAAGGCGCGGGTTCCGGACGATAGCGGCCTGGATCAGATGGAGCCGTTCATGGCGCCGCTGGTAATCGTGTCGGCCTTCGATCTGGGGCAGGATCGGCTGGGAAGCTTTTCGGCCTATCGTTTCCTTTATGAGCGGCTGTTGGGGGCGGGGGCCCGGCCTTGGCTGCCCGGCGCTTTCTGCGCGGCGGCGAGCCTGCCGCACCTGCATCCAGAGAAGCGGCGCGCGCTGCTCCAATCGATCAGCGAAGCGGCGGCGACGGCGATCGGATGGTCCAATCGGGAGCCGACCTTCTATCCCGAATGGGTCGACAAGGTGGACCTGAGCAAGGCGAACTGAACCGCGGGCGATCCGCTTGGCGAAAGCGGATCGCATGACGAATATTGTGTGGAACACGGCAGGCTGAGGCTTGCGCGCCGCCTGTTCGTTATCGAACGATAAGCGCCCGTCAATCGGCCTGCACAGGCGGATCGAGGATCACGGATGCCTCAGCCGTCTGGGTCTGGTAGGTCAGCGTTTCCTGAAAATAGAGTTCGACGTCATCGGCCGAATGGCTGAGATAGCCGATGGAAAGGTCCTGACCGATTGTAAGGTCGAAATCGCCGCCGCGGGTCGTGACGACCACGCCGCCTTTGATCGCGGGGCTCCAGATGATGTCCTTGTCGACCAGCCGCTGGATATGTTTGAGAATGGGATAGCCTTCGTCGCTGCCGCCGGTGATGCTGGTATAGGCATCTGATCCCAGCACCAGCGCATAGGGTCCGTTGACGCCGGCGAGCCGAAGCGCGTTCACCGCTTCCGCGACGGCATCGGGATAGCCCTGAATATCGCTGGGCAAGGTGAGCTTTGGATTGCTTGTGACCTGGCGCATGCCGTCGATGCCGCCTTGCGGATACCCCTCGATGATGACGTGGTCCTCCGCGAAGGCGATCGTCCGCGCTGCGTCCTTGAGCGGTTGCCAGTCGGAATCGTTCGAGCCGCGCTCGACATCATCTATCGCCTTGCGCGTGAGCCTGAAGGGAACCCGCAGTTCAAGGACCGGGACAACCTGCCGCTGGGCGACCTTGAGCCCGTCACAGAGCGGTGGAATGTCGCGCGTGTGCCCGGTCCCCACGGAAGAGAGGTCGAAACCCTTGGGACCGATCAGATCCACCACCTTCCGCGCGCCCAGATAACGCTTGAGCGTCCGTCCGGCCTCCTGCTCGATCTGGGCCCATGCGCTCTCGGAAATGGGCGCCAGTTCGCGATGAAGATTGTTCATGTCAGTCCTCGCTCTTCAAAGATCCAATACCCAATGATCCGTTCGATCGCGCCGCCGGTTCTGCATCGGCCGCGGATTGATCTATGACGGGCTGCACGTCCGTTTCGGGCGATGTTGCCGCTTGCGCCGATACATTGTCCAGAAACGATGCCGTGGGGACGAAGAACAGGCTCCCCGTGACGGCCCGGCTGACATCCAGGAGGCGGTCGTAATTTCCCGGCGGATCGCCGATGAACATGTTCCGAAGCATCCGTTCGGTGCGGCTGGGCGATCGGGCATAGCCGATGAAATAGGTGCCGAACTCACCCTTGCCGATGTCGCCGAAGGGCATGTTGTCCCGCACGATATCGAGCGAATTGCCGGCGTCGTCGTTGATGCTGGTCAGCACATTATGCGCGAAGGTGGGTTTGGCGGCCTCTTCCAGTTCAATGTCCGAAAGCTTCTTTCGTCCAACGATCCCTTCCTGCTGTTCGACCGGGATCGCCTCCCACTTGGCGAGGTCGTGAAGATATTTCTGCACGATCACATAGCTGCCGCCGGCGAAATCGGGATCCTCATCCCCGATGACCGCAGCATCGATACAGGCGGGGCCGACGGGATTTTCGGTTCCGTCGACAAAGCCAAGAAGGTCGCGATCGTCGAAATATTTGAACCCGTGCGTTTCATCCTCGATCGTGACCGCCGATCCGATCCGGGTCATGATCTGCGTCGCAAGTTCAAAGCAAAGGTCCATGCTCATCGCACGAATGTGAAAAAGGATGTCGCCCGGTGTCGACACCGCGTGGTGGACGCCCTGTATTTCCTGGAAGGGATGCAATTCCTGGGGACGCGGCGCGCCGAAGAGCCGGTCCCAGGCGTCCGAGCCGAAACCCATGACGCAGGACAAGCCTCCATCCAGGTCGCGAAAGCCCACGGCGCGTATGAAGGCGGAAAGGTCCGCGCAAAATGTCCGCACCTTTTGAAGGCCTTGGGGCGTGTCGTTCAGGGTTGCGACAAGGAAGATCGCCGAACGGGAGAGCTTTGCTGCAACCGGCTGACTTTCTATGGATCCCACAAATTCACTCCCCCGTCGGGCTTTGCCGGTCGCTTTCTCCAAGCCTCGATCATGTCGATGATTCCAGCCATGTAAAGGGCTGTTTCAGGCGTTCTTGCCGATAGGGCGGTGGAAGCGGATGACCCGCTTTCCGTTTCGCTTCTGTTTGAACCTGCCGCTGCGCCAGTGTCGATGAAGATCGCGGCGCAGGATGCGGGCAAGGCCAAGATGCTGGTCTATATAGGCCCAGGTGCGAAAGGGTCGCCGGATGGCGACGCCGTCTTTGAGAAGTGAGCGCGGCCGGGCCAGCGACATGGATAGATCACATGCCGCTGGCCCGGCCCAATCGTTAATCCCCTGCTTCCATAAATGCGAGCAGATCGGCGTAATGGGGCTGATGCACCAGTCCGCCGCCGGAAATGGAGATGTTCTCCCCGGTGATGTAGCGGGATTCGTCCGATGCCAGAAAGGCCACGAGGGCCGCGATATCATCGGGCGTGCCGAATTCGGGCGTCAATATGTGCCGCTGGATGATTTCCTTGAGCCCCGGCACCGTTTTTTCCAGCGCCGGGGTCAGCACGACGCCGGGAGCGATGCTGTTGCAGCGGATATTCTGCCGGCCATGCTGGGTTGCGACATATTTGGTCAAGCCGATGATCGCCGCCTTGGTCGAGCCATAGGCGATCCGCGCCAGATCGCCCGCGGTGCCGGAATTGGACGCCGTATTGATGATCGACCCGCCGCCGCCGGCCACCATGTGCGGGATCGCATATTTGCAGCCCAGCAGATAGCCGGTCAGGTTGATGTCGAGAATTTCCTGCCAGATCGGCAGCGGAATATCGGGTGCGGTGGTGTCTTGCGGGCTTTTGACCGGATCGGTCATCGCGGCGTTGTTGTGAAGGATGTCGACACGGCCGAAATGGCCGACCGTCCGGTCCACCATATCCTTGACCGATTGCGGGTTCGCGGCATCGAACTGCACGGCAAGCGCCTTGTCGCCCAGCGGCTCGGCGGCCTTGGCCGCGGCATCTTCGAACAGATCGGCGATGACCACGCTCGCGCCTTCGGAAACCAGACGGCGGGCGACGGCCGCGCCTATGCCGCCGCCTCCGCCCGTGACGATCGCGACCTTGTTCTCGAGTCTTTTCATCTTCGGATCATTCCTCTCATCGCTGTGGCTGACGGAGGCGCCGCCATGCGGCCCGCCTTTCAGCCGTGGGTCATCATGGTCGATGAGCAGGCCATGCCTTCTACCTTTTGGCAGGTTCGATAGACGATTAATCTGTCCGCCAGGCGATATTCGTCGCGTGAGCGATAGTTCTGAAGGAAGCATGGGGCGCTGCATTGCCCTAATGGTCTGGAAAGAATTCATAACCGGGCGGGACGAGCGATGCACAATCCATCAACTGCGGGCACCGCACAGGGCGCGGTGCCTCGTGGAAAGCCTTCGCCGACGGCCAGCCGGTCGGTTCTGCTCTGGACCATCATCGCCCTGTTTCTGCTGAACTGCCTCAATTATATCGATCGCCTGCTCTTTTCCGTCGCGCAGGAACTGATCAAGACCGACCTTGGTCTCAGTGATTTTCAGCTTGGCCTGATCGGTGGGCCGGCCTTCGCCATCCTCTACACGCTTTTCAGCTTTCCGATCGCGCGGGCGGCTGACCGGGGCCGGCGGGTCAGGATCATCGCCATTTCGCTGACATTGTGGAGCGCCATGACCGCCTTTTGCGGGATGGCGGCCAATTTCGTCCAGATGCTGATCGGCAGGGCGGCGGTCAGCATCGGCGAAGCAGGATGCACCCCTGCATCCCACTCGCTGATTTCCGACGCTTTCCCGGCCGAGCGGCGGACGACGGTCATCGCCATATTCGCGGTTGCCGGTCCTTTTGGAGCCATGTTCGCGGCAGTGGTCGGCGGCGCCCTGATCGGTTCCTATGGCTGGCGCGCGGCCTTCATCATCTGCGGCGCGGCGGGTATCCTGCTGGCGATCCTGTTTGGCGCAACCGTGCCCGAACCGGCCCGGACCCATCCATCCTCTTCGCCATCCTTCCTCTTTACGTTCCGTCACCTGCTGCGTCGCCGCAGCTTTGCCCTGGTGGCTCTGGCGGGCGGAGTCGCGGGCATCGGCAGCTATGCCAACCAGCAATATATGGTTTCGTTTCTGATGCGGGCGCATGGCCTGTCGTTGGCAAACGCGTCTCTGCTGATGGGGCTGGTGATCGGTGGTGTGGGCATATTGTTCACATTGATCGGCGGCCCCGCGATGGACCTGGGGCATCGCCGCTATCCGCGGATCAAGGCATGGCTTCCCTCCGTCAGCCTGCTGTGGTGCGGAATGCTCTACGCCATCGCGTTCCAGATACCGGCGGTGAGCCTTGCCGTCGGCCTGATGGTCCTGGCTTCGATGGGGCAGCATTTCTACATGCCCGCCATGTATGCACATGGACAGGATGTGGCGCCGCCCCACATGCGGGCGATGGCGTCGGCGATCATCATCGCCACCAGCTCTGTCGTGGGTTATGGCCTTGGCCCGCCGCTGGTGGGACTTGTCAGCGACATTCTGGCGGAAGCCGCGCGGGGAGCGGCAGGTCTTGACCTTGCGGATTGTGCGAAGCGCGCAACGCAGGCTTGCGAGGCGGCGAGCGCGCAGGGATTGCGCCTGTCGCTCAGCTTCGGATCATGTTTCTTCATTCTCGCCGCCGGTCTGTTCGCCCTGGCGAGCCGGTGGATGACGGCCGATGTGGCCGACCGGGACCAGCCATGACTTGCTATCCGAGGCCAACTGGCAAATAATGGCTCTGCCTTTCCAGGTCGGAGAAAGACTCGACCAAGGGCAGGAGGTTTGAGGATGCAGATAGAAGCCGGAAATGCCCTGCCGATGTGCGCGCCGCACACGGCTTCGCATTTCCATGTCGAACAACAAGTCCATGCCAATGGTATTTTTGCGGACATCCGCCATTTCGGCTGGACGCAGAGCAGCAGGGCGGTATTCCAGCCCGATTCCTATTATCTCGATTTTTCCATCGGCCCGCGCTGTCCCACGTCGCGTTTCTACAGCAACGACCGCCAGTTGGCCGACCCGCCGGGCGACATCGTCTTTCTGCCCAAGGGCGGTGCTTTTGCGGCGCTCAGCGAGCCGGGCGAGCACAGCCTGCTATGCCTGACATTCGCCAATGAGCGGGCAATGCAATTGTTCGAGGAGGACAGCCTCGCCGATCTGACGCCATGCCAGGACGTGCAGATCGGCCGTGTGCGTCAGGGACTTGCCCGTCTGGTAGAGGAATTGCGTAACCCCGGCTTCGGGCAGGACATATTGCTCGAAAGCATGGCTCTGTTGCTGGTTGTCGAACTGTGCAGACATTTTCGTCATGCCCAATATGACGACCGCGGCGTTTATGGGCAAATGCCGGGCTGGCGGCTGCGCCGGATCAAGGACAGGATAGAAGCGGAACTGGCCAGCACGCTTTCCGTCGCTGACCTTGCGACGGAAATCCGCACCAGCCCGCGTCACCTCATGCGGACGTTCAAGGCCACGACCGGCACGACCTTGACCGACTATATTGCTGGCCGCCGAATTGCCCGGGCGCAGGAGCAACTCGCGCAGGACGATGCGATGATCAAGGTGATTGCCGGTAATTGCGGCTTTCAGAGCGCGGCAGCCTTTTCCGCGGCCTTCCGCAAGGCGACCGGCATGACCCCCCGTGAATATCGTGAGGAACGCGGCAGCTAGACCGCGTTCCGCACGGTTCAGCCTCCCATCATGGTGGCGGTCAGTTTCTCGATTTTCCAGCGGCCGCCCGTTTTGCGAAGCGCCGCGTCATAATTGGAAAACATGAGGGCGCGGCCGCCATTGTTCCAGTCAGTCACCAGACCGGAGGCTCCAATGATGGCGACATCCTCGCTCGTCCCCGCGTCGATCATGATGTCGGTGATCTGGTGCCGCCATTTGCCGCCGCTGTTTTCCGCCAGCATCGCCGGCATGCCGCCCAGTTGTTCGGCGCCGCGCAGGGTCATCTGGCCAACAATATCAAAGCAGCCGTCGTCGGTGAACAACGCCACCCATTCGGCTGCCCTGCCGGCATCGACATATTGGCAGTAGCGCGCGAACAGATGGTAGATGTCCAGCCGGTCTTCAACGCTCAATCCCATGACTTCCTTCTCCTTCTCCCTGCTTCATGCTGCCTCCGTGACGGCAGCGCAACGCCATGTTGGTCGCGCAGAATGAAATATGGGCGCATCATGTCCGCCTGACGATGTTTGGGCGCTTCGGCTGTAGGCATCGGCATTGCAGTGAGGGCGCGGCGACCGCCACAATCCATCTTCGACAGAAAGACGGACTCTCATTCCATGACCAGCTATCTAGATCAACTGATCGCCGATCCCACCAGTTTCCATGACGCGCCCTATGCACAGGCTTTCACGCTCAGCCGGGATGAAATCGACCGGCTGCATCTGGAAGGCGCGCGCAAGCGCTTTGCCGAACTTCGACCCGGCCTGTCCGTGCTGGACAAACTCGCGCGCGAGCAGGGAATCGACAAGATCGAGACGATCGACGATCTGGCGCCGTTGCTGTTTCCACACACCGTCTACAAATCCTATCCCATCAGCTATCTGGAGCGCAGCCGTTTCGACAAGCTGACCAAATGGCTCGCGGGCCTGACGACCAGTGACATTTCCCATGTCGACGCGTCGGGCATCGAAACGATCGACGACTGGATCGACCTGCTCGACGCGGAGACCGACCTCACCGTCCAGCACACGTCCGGCACGACCGGAAAGCTGAGCTTCGTGCCGCGCACCAAGGCGCAATGGCGCGAAACGATCATCCATTCCGCGATCATCATCCGCGACTGGTGGCCCGATCGCGGGCCGGACATCTTGAAGGACGGAATGCCGATCATCATTCCGGGCTATCGCTATGGCGCGGCGGCGACGCAGCGCGGCAACGGCATTCAGATCGATCTTTATGCCAAGGGCGAGGAAAATGCCCTGTTCCTCTATCCGGACGCCCGCTTCAGCGCGGACATCGCCTCGCTCGGAGGCCGGTTGCGTGCGGCGGAGGCACGAGGCGAGGCGGGAATGCTCGACATTCCGCCGGTTCTGCTGGAACGGCGGGAGGCTCTGCTGGAACTGGAGCGCCGCCGGCCCGACGATCTCAAGCATTTCTTCAGCGAGGCCCAGCGGCGCTTCGGCGGGCGCGACGTCTATGTGACGGCGATGTGGGCGATCCTCTACGACTGGGCGGAAGAGGGGCTGAAGCGCGGCCTCAAGAACGTCTTTGGCAAAGGCAGCGTGCTGCTGACTGGCGGCGGCAAGAAGGGCAAGGAACTGCCCGACGACTGGCGCGAGCGGGTGCTGGAGTTTCTGGGTTTCGACACCATCTATGAAATGTACGCCACGTCCGAACAGATGGGTCTGTCGATGATGTGCGAGCATGGCCATTATCACATCCCACCGATCCAGATCCCGTTCCTGCTGGATCCGGAAACCGGTAAGCCCTTGCCGCGCAAGGATGGCCTGACCGGTCGCTTCGCTTCGTTCGACCTGATGCCCAACACATATTGGGCCGGGCTGGTGACAGGTGATGAGATCACGCTGTCGGGCTGGGAAAAGCCCTGCGCCTGTGGCCGCACCGGGCCGCACGTCATTCCGCCGGTGCGCCGCTATAGCGAGAAGGAGGGCGGCGATGACCGCATCGTCTGCGCCGGCGCGCCCGAAGCGCATGACCGCGCGCTCGAATTCCTTGCCGAACTGTCGATGTGAGAAGAACCATGACCGACGATTTCCGCGTTCCCCTCATCATCCGGGGCCAGATTATCGATGATGCAGAGATCAGCTATGGCGGCCGCCGGGGCGGCGTCAGCTTTTCGGCGCCTGACATAGGCAAACATGTCGCCCGCCTGCCGCTCAGGACGCCTTCGTCCATGGCGGATCTCTATGCGCTGAGCTTTGACGAGATACTCGATTTCCTCGTTGCCCTGGGGCAGCGACTGGATTTCGGACAGAACCGGCATTTGCAGGATGCGTTTCGCCTGTCTTGCCGGACCTCCGGCCTGTCGGAAAGCATCCTGCGTACTCATTTCCAGCATATCGGCGCTGGCTTTGACCGGACGGAAATGCGGCGCATGATGGAACGGGCCTGCGGCATCGACTATCTGGAAGGCTGGGTGGATCAGGGGCCGAGCGTCTTTCCGGGCCTGACCGCCCGCACCCGCGCCTTCGGCGCACGGACCGTGCATGTGATCGCGGGCAATGCGCCCATTGTGTCGATCCTGACGGTGATCCGCAATGCGTTGACCCGGTCCGACGCGATCATCAAGCTGCCGTCCAACGATCCGCTGACCGCTGCCGCGCTGGTACGCACGATGGTGGAGATGGACCCCGACCATCCGCTCTCCAAACATGTTTCCGTCGCCTATTGGAAGGGCGGCGATGAGCAGGTGGAATCGGCGATCTACGACCCGCGCGGGATCGAGAAGATCGTGGCCTGGGGCGGGTTCGATTCGGTGAAGCACATCACCCGCTATCTGCAACCGGGCATCGACCTTATCACGCAAGATCCCAAGCTGTCGGGCACGATCATCGGCCGCGAAGCCTTCGCCGATGACGCGACGCTGGATCAGGTGGCGCGCCGTCTGGCGCTCGACATCGGCGCGCAGAACCAGGAAGGCTGTGTGTCTGCTCGCGTCATCTATGTCGAAAGCGGCACGGATGAAGCCGGGCTGGAGCGCGCCAATCGGCTGGGGCAAATGACCTTTGACGCGCTCCAGCGTCTGCCCGATCATCTGAGCACGCCGCATAAGGCGTTCGACGGTGCGCTCAAGGCAGAGATTGACGGTATCCGCCTCAATGACGAGGATTATCGCATCTTCGGCGGCCGGACCAACGAGGGCGCGGTGATCGTCAGCCAGGAGGATTATCCGGTCGACTTTTCCCGCACGCTCGCCTGCCGGGTGGGCAATATCGTGCCCATCGACAGCAGGGAAACGGCTGTCAGCGCGGTCAATGCCTATACCCAGACGATCGGCATTTTCCCCGAAAGCCTGAAGGATGAATTGCGCGACCGTCTGGCCTTCCAGGGCGCGCAGCGGATCGTGTCGCTGGGCGGCGCGGCGACGATGCAGCATAATATGGAAAAGCAGGACGCGATCGAGCCGGTTCGCCGCATGGTGAAATGGGTGACCGAGGAACAGGCGTCGGGCGAGATGCTGGCGGCGCTGGCAGGCTGAGCGAGAGGAACGGACATGGCCGACGCTGATCTGGTGATCCGGGGCGGAACGATAGTCGATGGGGATGGTGGCGAGCCGTTCGAAGCGGATATCGCCATTGTCGAGGGTCGCATCGCGGCCGTCGGTTCCGCCGTGGGGCAGGGCAGGGAGGAGATTGACGCGCGCGGGCTTCTGGTTACGCCGGGCTTCGTCGATGTCCACACCCATTATGACGGGCAGGTCACCTGGTCGGACAGCCTTGTCCCTTCCGCCGAGCATGGCGTCACCACCGTTGTCATCGGTAATTGCGGCGTTGGCTTCGCGCCGTGCCGGGCGGAGGATCGCGAGGCGCTCGTCAATGTCATGGAGGGGGTGGAGGACATCCCCGAAGCCGTTATGGCGAAGGGCCTGCCCTGGAACTGGGAAAGTTTCCCGGATTATCTGCGTTCACTCGAAGCGCGGGCCTGGGATGCCGATGTCGGCGCCTATATCCCGCATTCGCCATTGCGCGTCTACGCCATGGGGCAGCGCGGTCTGGATCGCGAGCCGGCGACCCCGGCAGACATCGCCCGGATGACGCAGCTTGTCGAGGAAGGGATGGCGGCCGGCGCGCTGGGTTTCGCCACGTCGCGTTCGCTGGTCCACCGGCGCGGCGACGGCGCCTTCATCCCGTCTTTCCAGGCGGAGAGCGACGAGCTGGCGGCGATTGCTCGATCCGTGGGCGAAGCGGGGCGCGGCGTGCTTCAGATGATCCCCAATCTCGATACCGCCGATTGGGAAAGCGACATCGATCTGATGAAGCGCATGGCCCATGAGTCCGGTCGCCCCGTGACCTATTCATTGGCCCAATGGTCGACCGATCCGCAGGGTTGGCGGCGCACCATGGATGCGCTTGCCCAGCATAATGGAAGCGGAGCGGCGCCGGTGCTGGCGCAGGTTTTCCCAAGGCCGATGGGGGCGATGTGCGGCCTGTCGACATCCGCAAACGCTTTCAGCCATTGTGCGAGCTATCGCGCGATTGCGGAGCGGCCGTTGGCGGAAAAGGTCGCGATCATGCGCGATCCCGCTTTTCGCGCGCGGCTGATCGCGGAGGAGCCGGACGAGGCGCCGACGCCGCTGCATGGCCTGTTGCGGACGTGGGACAATATCTATCCGCTGGGCGCAGAACCTGATTATGAACCTTCGCCGGACGGGAGCATCGCCGCGCTGGCCGCCAAGCGCGGCGTCAGGCCGGTGGAACTGGTTTATGACCTGATGCTCGAACAGGATGGCCACGCGCTGATCCTGATGCCTTTTTCCAACTATGCGGAACGGTCGCTGGAGCCGGCGCTTGCCATGATGCGCGATCCATACAGCATAGTGGGGCTTGGGGATGGCGGCGCGCATTATGGCATCATCTGCGACGCCAGTTACCCGACGACGATGCTGTCATACTGGACCCGCGACCGTGCGGGAGAGAGGCTGACGATTCCCGCCGCCGTGAAGGCGCTGAGCGCCGATAATGCCGATTTTCTCGGACTGCGAGACCGGGGGCGGGTGAAGGTCGGCCTGAAAGCGGATATCAACGTGATCGATCATGATGCGATCAGGTTGCATGCCCCTCATGTCGTCTATGACCTCCCCGGCGGAGGCCGCCGTCTGGCGCAGCATGCGACCGGCTATCGCGCCACGATGGTCAGCGGGATTGTGACCCGCCGGGACGGGGTCGATACCGGCGCGCGTCCCGGAAAACTGGTTCGCGCCGCATGATGGGAGCATGATCCGTCCGATGTGACGGATCATGCTCCAAGCATTTGCGTTCCATATTTTCTGGGCCGTCTGGCGTTTCCGCCAGACCTGGAGTTAAGCGCGCGGCTGGATGGTGGTGCCGCCGGTCAATCCATGACGAATGAAGGGCGAAGCGAGGAAATCGTGCGGGAAGCCGAGCGGGGTCCGGCTGGCCGCGTCCAGGCGCTCCAACTGCGCCGCATCGAGGGATACGCCGAGCGCGGCGATATTATCTTCATATTGCCGCATGGTGCGCGCGCCCACCAGCGGCGACACCACCGCCGGATTGGCAAGGGTCCATGCGATCGCCACTTGCGCGGAGGTCACGCCCATTTCATCGGCGGTCGCCTTCACCGCATCAGCGATCGCCACCACGCGGGCATCGACCCGGCCAGCCGCTTGCAACATGGCGCCGCGCCCGCCCGCTTCGCTGTCATGCGCGCTGCCGCCGGTCGCATATTTGCCGGACAGCATCCCGCTTGCCAGTGGCGACCATGGCATGACGCCAATACCCAGCGCCTTGGCGGCGGGGATCAGGTCGCGTTCGGCCGTGCGTTCGATCAGATTATACTCAGCCTGCAGCGCCACAAGCTGGCTCCAGCCACGCAACTCCGCCATGGTCTGCAACCGGGCCATCTGCCAGGCGGGCGTGTCCGACAGGCCAAGATACAGGATCTTGCCCTGCGTCACGAGATCGTCGAACGCGCGCAGAATTTCATCCGTGGGCGTGGTGTCGTCCCAGACATGCAGGAAGAACAGGTCGATCCGGTCCGTACGCAGCCGCTTCAGGCTGGTTTCGACCGTCTGCACCATGTTGCGGCGGCTGTTGCCGGCGGCATTGGGGTCTCCGACCGAGCGGGTCAGCGAGTATTTGGTCGACAGGACCAGCCGTTCGCGCTTGGCCTCGGCGAATTTACCGGTCAGCGTTTCCGATGCGCCATCGGCATAATAGCCCGCCGTATCGATGAAATTGCCGCCCTGATCCACATAACTATCGAATATCCGGCGCGATTCCTTCTCATCCGCGCCCCATTCCTCGCCAAAGGTCATCGTGCCCAGCGCCAGCGGCGAAACCCGCAATCCCGAGCGGCCGAGCAGGCGATAGGTATCGAGCGACAGCGCCTGAGTGTTCGTCTGTGTCATAGGTCTTTTCAATCTTTCGCTGCTTCGGTGACGACCCAATGCATCATCTTGTGCACCGGCCATCCCCCATCGTGCGGCAGGCCGCCGAATTTTCCGTTGTTGATATTGCCAAGGCCGACGATGCGCTGGGCACCTGCCGAGGAAAGGCCGTCGCGCACCTCGGCAATGCGGGATTGCGGGTAGACGCCGACCGATTGGGTGGCCACCGTCACATGCGGGATCGCGTCGGCGAGGCGATCGACCGTGACGACATTGACGAGCTTTCCGCCGGGGTTGAACGATACAGGCTCGCTGGAGCGGATGACCATGCCCCGGCCGTCGGGCTGGCCGAACACGCGATAGACCGGCTCCAGATTGCTCAGCATGTCCAGTTCGTCGACCAGCATGGGGGGCGGCAACGGACCGTCAACGCCGGCGCCATAGCGAATATCCTTGCCCATCGCCTCAACCAGTGCCTCGCAATAGGCATCGACCTGATCGCTCGACCCTTCGATGAACTGGAAGCGGGCGCAACTGCACGCATCCTGATTGAAGGCGATGATGTCAGCGGCGCTTCGCTCGGCGATGGTCGCCAGCGGCGTGCCGTCAAAGGCTTCGCTGCCGATCAGCGAAATCGACACTTTGGGATCGAAGGACATGATCTCAAAGCCCGGCGCGGCATATTTCATGGCGTGGCGCACAGCCGCTTCGCCGCCCCAGACGGCCAGCTTGTCGAAATATTGCGAGCGCAGGATGTGATTTTCGATGCTGGCGTCGCCGCCGCGCCAATAGGCTGCCGAAAAGGAGCGGGTCACGGGGTGGTTGGGGCCGACGTCAGCCATCGTCCGCAACAGGGCGGTCGCCGTGAACATGTCGTTCGACGGCATTTTCATCAGATGCACGCCCTTGCTGATGGCGCCCCGGACGATCGTGACCGGCGGCACGATGGGCGCGTTTCCGGCCAGCACATGCACCATGCGCGGCGGGAAGGCGCGGATGTCGAAGGACGCGCCCTGCACGTCGCGCCGCGCCCATCCATCGAGCACATCGGTCGATCCCAGCGATTGTTCCGCTTCGGCCTCGACCGCTTCGCGCGTGAAGAACCAGGCGATATCGCGGTAGCAATTTTCAAGGATGCGCGCGCCCAGATTGTTGCAGCGCAGATTATAGGCGGCAGCTTCCTGAAGGTAGATATTCCGGTCGAAATCGAGCGCCTTGCCCACTTCGACGAGGAAATCCACGATTTCCGCCAGCGGCGTGTCGAAAGCGGGGCCTGCCTCGCTGCGCGGCCAGATCAGCGAGTCGAGGTCGATCGATGGCGTCATGACCGAACTGCCGCTGCCGCGCGAGCGATGTTCAACGGCGGCATCCAGTTGGACGACGCCTTTGATCACATGGGGAACGAGCAGTTTGTCGTTATCGGCGATGATTTCATGCAGCATGTCTGCCTCCTGTGCTTCAGGCCGCGACGGACTGGGGTGAGGAGATGGACCCACGCACATAGGAATCGATCGACCCCGCGCAGCTGAGCTTATCCTCGCCTTCCTCCAGATCGGCGTAACGGGCGATTGCGTGGACCACCGGGGTCTTCACCCCTTCAAGGCCGGAGCCGAACTCGACCTGCACCTTGTCCCCGGAAATGACGCCGCCCCAGCGGCCGTCGGCCAGTATGTCGAAAAACGCCATGCGGCCTTCGACCGTGCCGCTATCCGTGGTCGTGCCGAGCAGCTTTTCACCCGGCTTGTCGAGGATGAGGGGGATGATCCATGGCGGCATCGCATAGGATTCGGTCGGCTGGATCTTGGCGCAGAAGCCGCTCATTTCCACCATCGCATAGGAACTGGTGATGCGATCCGGCGTCACGCCGAAAAAGCCCATAATCTGTTCCTTATAGTCGGGCGGGACGGCCGCGCCCTTGGTGCCTCCACCAAAGCTCATCAACGTGTCGGGATGGAAATCGCCATCCTTGACCCCGCGCGCGCGCAGTGCCTGAACGATTTGCCATGCGACGCCATACATGACGCCGATGTAGAGCGGGCGATCCCGGCGGCTTTCGAGCAGGTCCATCCAAGCATCGAATTCGCCCGCCCGCTTGACCTGGCGCGCTTCGACCTCCGCTTCATAGGCTGCGATCTCGCCGGGACCGACCTTGCCCGCAGCCAGCAGGCGGCGGAGCTGCGCCGGCCGCATGGCGTCGAATGCGCGGATCGGGTCTTCGCTCAGGCGATGAAACTCGCCCGGCGCGGCCCAGCGGGGGAAATGCGCGTTGCAAAATTCGATCATCTTGTGCGTGCCGCGCGGCGGCATCATCGTGAAGACCGACCGCGCGTTATCGGGAGCATAAGCGGGCGTGGAAAGATCCGCCGCCGCAATGCATGCGGCGAGCGAAAGATCGCGATCCTGCGTTGACTGGTCGAGGAAGGAGGATTTGCCCGACGTCCCGCTCGACGCGAAAACATGATGGCCCGCGGCCTTGGCGCGATCCAGCCAGTCGTCGATATCGCGGACATCCGAAACGTCGATATTGTCGGTCGGATAGCTGCTGAGCGTGCCGAGCCATATGTTCATATGCTTCCACTGGCCATTGTCGACAAAGGCCTCGGGATAGCTTTTGTAGTTGGTGTGAGCGAAGAGCAGGGGCACGAGGTCGGCAAAGCTGTCGACGCTGTCGATACCGGCTTCACGCGCGCGCTTGTCGAGCACCCGGATCTGCTGCCGTCGTTCCGTGAAGCGCTCGCGCGCGGCCTCCAGTTGCAGTTCCGCCAGATTGTCCGGCGCATTGCGGAATGGATCGGGCGACTGGGCAAGGGCGATCAGTTCGTCAACGGCACTCATGCAAAACTCCTCCAAGCATCAATCAGGAATATAGGAGGCGCCCGATTTTCTGCCGCTCCATTCGCTTTCATGAGAAGGACATACTGTTTTCAGCGCGACCTTTCGGCCACGCGCGGCATGGCGGCGCTGATCCGTTGCGGGCATCTGTTGTTGGTCGCGACCCGAAGCGCGCCTATGCACAGGCCATGACATCCTTCGACGATTATTCTCCCGGCGCGCAGAAACTCATGTTGGCAGCTGAAGAGCTGGTGGCCGAACGCGGCCTGGAAGGCACCTCTGTCCGGGAAATCCTGCGCCGGGCCCATCAGGCAAATAATTCGGCGATCTATCATCATTTCGGCTCCAAGCAGAAGCTGATCGAGGCAATATACGATCTTCGCCAGGCGGAGGCGGATCAGGCGCGGATCGACTGGCTGGCCCGTCACGGTCGCTTGCCAGAGGATATGAAGGAGATATTGGACGCTCTGCTGCGCCCTGTCCTGGAAGCCTTTCACGGACAGCGCCGCGCGACTTTCGCCAAGTTGATTCTCCAGCTCGTTCTGGCCGATCCCGAAAGCCCCCTGTTCGTCGAGGAAAGGCAACCGGCCACGACCCGGCAGCTCAACCTGCTCCTGCGCCAGAACTGTCTGCATCTGGACGATCATCTGTTTCGCCAGCGTTATACGCTGGCCGTCCTCTATCTCCTTCAGGCTGCGGTCTATGCCGGTCAACGCGTGGCGCAGGGCACGTGGGGGGAAGAAGATGATGCCGCATTCTGGGACGGGATCATGCGCGTCATATTTGTTTCGATGAAGGCGTGATTTCACCGTCGCCAGCTTGGGCGCGGGCCGAGCTTAAGACCCGCCAGCAAGAGCGGCCGCTATCTTTCGGCAGGGCAGAAACGCGCCGCGTCGCGCCATGGAGGATGAAGCCAAATGAAAGCAGGGGAGTGATATGCCGGGTCCATTGGACGAAGCGCTGGCGTTTTTCCGGGAGAGCAGCGGCTCGCGCGAAGATATGCTGACAGCCATGCAGCGCCGGTTCACGGCGCAGACGCGCTGGGAAAATGTCGGCGTTGCGACGACCGTCGGAATCGATCAGGCCAATCAGTTCGTAGAAGGTTTCCTGGCCCGGTTTCCCTTCGAGCGGGGGGAGTTCGTCGTGCATCATGCGGCGGTGGCCGGCAATGTCGTTCTGACCGAGCGCAGCGATATATTCTATGGACCGGATGGGCAGGAAATGCTGGCGCTGAGGGTGATGGGCGCCATGGAAATGGATGGCCCGCATATCGTCGCGTGGCGCGATTATTTCGACACCAACAGCTTTTGAGGGGGAAGAAAATGACGGATCGCAAGGCTGTTTGGGCGCAGATCGTCCCCATGCCGGGGAAAGAGCTTTCCGCGCTGGCGCAGGGATATGAAGCGGCGGGGGTGGAAGGCATATGGGCACCCCAGATGTTCGGCGCGCCCTTTTCGACCCTCGCTGCGGTCGCCCCTGCCACGCAGCGGATCAAGCTGGGCACCGGCATCGCGCTGGCCTTTGTGCGTAGTCCGCTGGAAACGGCATGCAGCGCGATTGACCTCGACCTGATCAGCAATGGCCGGGTAGTGCTGGGTCTAGGATCGAGCGCGCAGAGCCAGATCGAGGGATCGTTCGGCAGCCCCTATGGCAAGCCGCTCGCCCATATGCGCGAGATTGTCGGCATGATCCGCGCCATCGTGGCGAAAGGGCATACGGGTGAACTGACCGAACTGGCGGGCGAATATCATCGCCTCGACCTGTCGCATTTCCGCCTGCTGCATAAGCCGGTGCGCGGCGATATTCCGATCATTCTGCCCGCCGTGTTCCAGAAAGCCTGCGCGCAGGCGGCGGAAATCGCCGACGGGCTGTTGGGGCATCCTTTGTGGAACGATGCGTGGATAGAGCGCGAAGTGGCGCAGCATGTGAAGGCGGGGCTGGAGCGGTCCGGGCGAGCGCGCAAGGATTTCTCGCTCAATATTTCGATCTTCACCGTAATTTCGAACGACCGGCGCGAAGCCATCGACGATTGCCGGGGGACCGTTGCCTATTACAGCCAGTCACCGCAATATATGCGCTATTTCGAGGAAATCGGCTTTGGCGGGGAGGCCGCGGCGATTCAGGCCGCTTTCGCGCAAGGCGATATGGCGGGGATGACGGCGGCCTGCACCGATGACATGGTGGAAAGCATCGCGGTGATCGGAAACGCCGATGAAGTGCGGGATCGGGTCATGCGCCGCGCGGCGCTGGCCGATGCGATCACACCGGTTATTCCCCATTACGGTCTGTCGCCTGAAAAGAGCGTCATTTATACCCAGCGCATTGCGGAGACATTCTATGGCTGATCCCACTTCGTCCGCGGTCGCGGCCATGGCTGGGGACGGGCTTTACAATCGCCACTCGGGTCTTCAACACGCTAATCTGCAATCGGCGCTGCCTCTGCTGGAAGACGCGGTGCGGGCTATCGACGCCGATTCCGGTCGCGCCGTCACCATTGTCGATTATGGCGCGTCGCAGGGGCGCAATTCGATGGCGCCGATGGCGACGGCCATTGATCTCATTCGCTCAAACGATGCGGAGCGGGTGGTGCAGGTCGTGCATACGGACCTGCCTTCCAATGACTTTACGTCGTTATTCGGCCTGCTGGCGGATGACCCCACCAGCTATCTTCAGGGGCGCGAGGGTGTCTTTCCTTCGGCGGTCGGCCGATCCTATTTCGACATGATCCTGCCGCCTGGCAGCGTGGATATCGGCTGGTCGTCCAACGCGTTGCACTGGATGAGCCATAGCCCGGTCGACGTTGCCGACCATGGCTGGGCGGTTTACAGCCAGTCGGTCGAGGCGCGAGCCGCTGTCGACGCCGTGCTGGCCGAAGACTGGCTTCGTTTCCTGAACGCGCGCTCGGCCGAATTGCGGCCAGGCGGACGACTGGTCTGCCAGTTTCTGGGCCGCGGGCCGGACGGCCACGGATTTGAGTGGATGGCGGGCAATTTCTGGCAGTCTATCATGGATATGGAGCAGGAAGGACTGCTGAGCAGCGCTGAAACGCTCAGGATGACATCGCCCTCGGCCGGCCGCTCGGTGGACCAGTTGGCGATGCCGTTCGAGACGGGATTGGTGCCTGATCTGGTGCTGGACCATCTTGCGGCGATCCCGGCTCCCGACCCCTATTGGGAGGCTTTCCAGCAGACCGGCGATGCGGCTGAACTGGGGCGGCAATGGGCGAACATGATGCGAGCCGCCAACGGTCCCAACTTCTTCGCGCATATCGACGCTTCCCGCGATCGCGAAACGCTGCTGGATAATCTGACGCAGCGTCTGGCCGCGCGTATCGAGGCCGATCCCAAACGCAGCCTGTCCTACATCGTAATCATGTCGATCCGAAAGCAGGCCTAAAACGCGAAATGCGTCATGAGAGGCCATCGAAGTAAAAGGTGGGGAGCCTTACCATTGCACGCTGGGGGCGGGCGCAGGCCGTACATGGAGCGATCGTGGCGGAGGCCGCATCCATCCCGTCTGCTGACCAGCTGACTGTGCGCGGCTTAATGGCCGGCGATTTTAAGCTGGCGCGCCAGATCCCCGTCACGAGGCCCTGAGCGTGGCGCGTCGGTCCATCCATTGAGTGCTAGCGCCGGGGCGTGGATAGGGCGGAAAACGATCCTCCTTCCACAAGACAGGTTCCAGCGGACCGATCGTGCGCTGCCTTTGTCTGTATCCGGTCCATGGCACCGGCAACCAATCGCAATGGAAAGAGGAAGCAGGAATGGGCCGCCTGGCAGACAAGATTTGTATCATCACCGGCAGTGGAAGCGGCATCGGACGGGCCAGCGCGATGATGTTCGCGCGGGAGGGCGCCACGGTGATCGTCGCGGACATTCGCGCCGAAGCGTCCGAGGGAACGGCGCAGGCTATTGCCGATGCGGGAGGAACGGCGCGAGCCATGACCGTCGATGTCGGTGAACAGGCTGACCTTGAACGCATGATCGGCCAGACCGTTGCCGATTTCGGTCGTATCGATGTGCTGTTCAACAACGCGCTTTACGTCAATCAGGACCATGCCATGCGCGACATGGATTTCCTGGCGTTCGATCCCGACATCTTCCTGGCAAATTTGCGGGTGAACGTTCTGGGTGCCGTTCTGGCGAGCAAGCTCGCCATTCCGCACATGCTGGAACGCGGGGCGGGGTCTATCATTTCGACATCTTCCGGCAGTTCCTTGGGCGGCGATATCACCGCCTATAGCTATGGATCGTCGAAGGCCGCGCTCAACTGGTTCGTCCAGGCGATTGCGGCCACCTATGGTAAGCAAGGCATCCGCAGCAATGCGATCCTGCCGGGGCCGACGCAGACGCCATCCAAGATACAATGGTCTACGCCGGAGATGGACCGGCTGTTCCTGGAAGTGTTGAACACCCCCTTTATCGGGGAGCCGGAAGATATCGCCGCCATGGCGCTTTTCCTGGCTTCGGACGAATCCCGTTACGTCAACGGGATGCTTTATCCGGTCGATGGCGGGCAGAGCTGCACGGTGCCGTTCATTGGCGTAACGCGGGCCTTGTCCCGGGGGTGAACGCATAATCCATATTCCGATGGAAATATGAAAAGGAAATGCTGATGGGCATTGAGATCGAGAACAAGGTGCGGGCATTTTGCGACGCCTGGGGCGATGGCAGCGATAAGAGCAGGCCCGATGTCGAGAAGATCCTGTCGATGATGGCAGAGGATGCCGAATGGCAGCTTTGGGTGCCCGGCGGTCCGGTCGTGAAGGGCAAGGCGGCTCTTCGCGCGGAAATCGAGCGACAAATGGCTTTTGCCACCAACAATAAATGTAATGAGGTGAACATCGTCTCAAACGACCGGATGGTCATGCAGGAGCGTTCCGACACCGCCATCATCATGGGGCGTCCATGTCCACACCAGATGGTCGCGATCTACGAGTTTGACGAGGCCGGACTGATTTCGCGTTGGCGTGAATATCTCGACATGGCGGACCTTACCCGCAAGATGGGGATAGATGAAGCCGCAGCGGGCGGGACGGAAGTTCCGGCCTGATCGTCTTTCGATAGGGCGGGACATGGCTGCATGTCCCGCCATTTTATATGCGCTCGCAGAATTCGCGCATGGTTAGAGTATGGAGTGGCAGCCGGGTGCAACTAGGGCTGCCCTTGCCAAGGTCGCTATGCAGCATGGATTGTTGAAGATCAGCACATCTCGGGGCTGGCAACGCGCCCAGTTCCTTCTGTCGCGGAGCAAGCCTTGCCCTCGACCGCGCCTATATATCCGGGCTGATGCCGGTCCTGGATCATGCGTGGAAGAGGACGATCAGAACCACGCAGGTGACGACCGCCCAAAGCTGGAACAGCCACAGCAGCAGGGGCGGTGCATGCCGCAACTCCATGAACTCGCGTCCGACCAGCAATACCTTTGCGAAGGCGATGACGAGGATAAGGGAGCGAAGAAGAAAGGCATTGCCTAGCGTCATCGTTTCGAAAGACAAAAAGGTTGCGGCGACCAGAATCGCCCAGACCAGAGTGATGCGGTTGCGCCAGATGGCCATGAAACGATGTCCCTACAGCAGGTAAAGCAGAGCGAAGAGGATGATCCACAGCAGATCGACCAAATGCCAGAAGGCGCCGCTGCCCTCGATCAATGCGACGCCGCCTGGCATCTTCCCGTTCCGGTCGAAGCGTGAAAGCGCGAAACACAGCACGCCGAGGCCGATCAGCACATGCACCAGATGGATGCCGGTAAACATGTAATAATAGATCGAAAAGCTGTTGCTGTTGAGTGTGAATCCTTCAGCGATCTTCGCGGAATATTCGAATATCTTGACGATGACAAAGCCGCTGCCGAGCAGGATCGCGGCCAACAGCAGCGGACGTGCCTTGCTGTCGCCCCGGCGCACGGCTGCGACGGACTGGGCGACGAAAAGGCTGCTGGTCAACAGCAAAAGGGTGTTGAGAAGGCCAAGATTGCGGTTGAGCAGGGCTTGCGCGCTTTCGAACAGCGCCAGTTCCTGCTGCCGCGCGACGGCATAGGTGATGAAGAATACGGCAAAGACGACAAGATCGCCGCCGATGAACACCCATACGCCTTCTTCGCCGGGCACATGGCCGCGGGAGCGGGCGGCGGCGGCTTGCGACGCAGCCATTATTCGCCGCCCAGCGCGTCGCGCTTGATCGCGCCGAGCATGGCGAAGATCATCAGGTTGAACCAGATGCCGAACACGACAGCCGGCATCCAGAAGGCCAGAACGCCGTTCCAGGCGAAAGGCCCGGTCTTGAACAGGCCTACCGCCAGTCCGGGCAGCAGCAGAACGCCGGTCCACAGGTTCATATAGCCCAGCCAGCGCGGCAGGATGGGCTTTGCGCGGCGGTCGCCCAATATGACGAAGCCGGTCAGCAAATTCTGCACGAAGGCTGGCACCGCGGGCATGACGAACAGAAGAAAGGCTATGTCGCTCAGCGCCCCGATGACCGCGTCGGGCCGATCAGGCCTATAGGCCGCCGCCGTGAAAAACAGGCCAGCGAAGAACACGGTCACGAAGCCAAAGGCCACGACCATCACGAAGGCCCAGGTCACAGGCGAAATCGGCCCTTCGATTTTCTTCATGAAGGTGGCGACCGCCGCCAGAAAGGGGAAGAACAGCACCGAGGAGGAAGCGATCAATATGGCGCCCACCAATATGCCGGTCTGATGGCTGCGATAATAAGCGGCGACTTCCTCGACGGGCATGGATGGGGCCAGAGGCGGAAACAAATGTGCGATCGGCCATATGCCGACGAACATCATCGTGCCGGCTATGGCGCCCATATAGGTGCACAGCGTCATGGTCGTGCTTTTGGTAGTCACGGCTCTCCCCTCCCCATATCTCCACTTTTGTGGCGAGAGAGTGTGAAGTGAACGCGATAACGCCACCCACCCATGGATAGGGTTCGGATCGGCCATTGCACCTGCAAAAGACCGGGGACGACTGTCAAGGCCGCAGGCATGGCGGCAATGGACGGATTATGACGGAGAAGGTTGATGGGCGATACAGAAGCGAACAAGGCAGTGGCGCGCCGCTATATGCAGGCGGTTGAGGAAGGGGACGTCGAAACGATCGAGGCGTTGCAGCATCCCGATTGCCGCTGGTGGATATTGGGCCATGGGGACATGAGCCGGGCTGATTTCATCGCCAGCGTGAAGGGCGGATTGCTGGTCGCGCAGAAACGCACGGCGGAAATCATCGGGATAACTGCCGAAGGTGAGCGGGTGGCCGTGGAAGTCCGTGGCGAGATGGTCTTTCCCGACCGCGTTTATCGCAACGACTATCATAATCTGCTGATCATCCGGGATGGGCAGATCGTTTCCGGCAAGGAATATATGGACACCCGCGCCGTGGCGGAGGCCTTTTCAGCCGGAGAAGGCGGGCAGTGACGGATACCGCTCCGCTCAATAATTATGACGATGCGGCGGTCGGCCGGATCACCGCTTTTGTCGAGGAACTGACAGGCGGCAAGGTGGTCGGACTAGAGCGGCTTGTCCGTTGGCGCCCTTCCTGGTTTGTCGACGTGGAAAAGGCGGGGGAAGTGCGCCGCCTGCATCTGCGCGGCGATCGCGGCGGTGACGTTTCCATCTTCCCCGATCTCAAGCGCGAAGCGGACGTCATCGATGTGCTTCACAAGCATGGGCTGCCGGTGCCGGAAATTTACGGCTACCTTGCCGATCCGCCGTGCATCGTGATGGAGGCGATCGAGGGGACGCGCGATTTTTCCGCGCTCGATGCCGCGACCAAGAGCGCGATCGGCCGCGTCTATATGCAGGCGGTCGCCGCCATGCACCGCTTGCCAGTCGATCCGTTCGTGGCCGCGGGCGTGCATCTGCCCGAGGGGGCGGAGGCGATCGCGCTGGTTGGCCTGGAAGCCTATATGCCGCATTATCGGCGGACCAAGAGCCGGCCGGAACCATTGTTGGAATTCGTGATCCGCTGGCTGCGCCGTAATGTGCCCCGCCACCGCCAGCGCGCCAGCTTCATCCAGTTCGATTCGGGGCAATATCTGGTCGACAAGGGCGCGATGACCCAGCTCTACGACTTCGAATTTTCGATGATAGGCGATCCGCTGGTCGACATCGCCACCATGGGGATGCGTAACAGCTATGAACCGCTGGGCGCGCCGCTGCCCGAACTGGTGCGCTATTATGAGGAGGCGACGGGCGAACCGCTCGATCATGATGCGGTTGTTTTCCACGTCCTGCAATTCTCGCTGCTGGGCACAATGCAGTTTACGGGGACCGTGGGCCAGCCCTGCACCGGCGATCCGCATTCGGTCTACCTCATGTTCGACCTTGCGCTGCGTCGCTCCATCCTGCTGGCGCTGTCTCAATTGACGGGGATAAAACTGCCTGAATTGTCTCCGCTGGAGGAGCGCGCGGGTGATAATGCGCCGTTGCTGGCGAAGCTGGCGGACACGCTTGCGACATTGCCTGTAACGGGAGAGGCGGCAGAGGTGCACAAGACGCAGGTGGCCGAACTGATCGAATGGGCGCAAAGGGCCGACGATCATGGGGCGGACATGGTGGCAAGGAACATGGCGGATGTGTCCGCGCTTCTTGGCCGCCGTTTCGATCGCTGGGCGGATGCCGCCGAGGCGCTGGAAGCCCATATCATTGACGCGGGACCGCAGGAAGATACGACGATCATCCAGTTGCTCGCGACCATTGAGGGGCGGCGGATGCAATTGTTCGGACCGACCGCATTGGGCGAAGCGGCGCGTCACGTCGTCCTGCCGGCGACGCGATCGGCCTGAAGGAAATCAAGCCCTGGGGTTGCCCCCGATCGTCGGATAGGTCACGTCCATGACCTGCGCGGCGATGCCAGCATGAAGGATAGGAGCAGGATATGAGCGAAAAAATTGTGCTGGTAACGGGCGCCACGCGAGGGCTGGGGCGCGGAATGGCGCGGGGTCTGGCAGCGCGTGGCAATATGGTGGCGGTCACTGGACGCGACAGCGCGCAACTGGCCGAGGTCGTGGTTGAGATTGAGCGTGCGGGCGGCAAGGGCCTTGCCCTGGAATGTGACCATAATGACGATGGCGCGGTTGAAAGGGCCTTTGCACAATTGGCCGAGCGGACGGACGGAAAGCTGGACCTGCTCGTCAACAATGCTGCTGCCGTTTATGGGCCCGAACTGGTCGCGCCGGGTGGTTTCTGGGAAAAACCGCTGAAGCTGGCGGACATGATCACCATCGGGCTGCGTTCCAGCTATGTTGCGGCCTATTATGCCGCCCCGATGATGGTAGCGGGTGGCAAGGGCCTGATCGCCAGCATTTCCTTCTATGGAGCGGTGTCCTATTTTCACGGGGCTGCCTATGGCGCCGCCAAGGCCGGGACTGACAAGATGACGGCGGACATGGCTGTGGATCTTGCGCCGCATGGCGTGTCGGTGGTTTCCTTCTGGCCAGGTTTCATCCTGACCGATGCCATCAGGACCATGCCGCCGGAAATGATGCCTGAAGAGTTGCGCGCATCCCTGCCCAATTGGGAAACGCCGGAATTTTCCGGCCTTGTCCTCGACAGGCTCGCGGAAGATCCCGACCTTGCCGCTCTTTCAGGCAAGGCCTTGATCGGCGCGGAACTGGGTGAGCGATATGGCATCCGCGACACAGACGGAAAACAGCCCATATCCTATCGCGCGATGATGGGTGCGCCTATCAGCTTCATGCCGCCGCCGCAGGGCTGATCAAGGCATAAATCAGGAGAGGAAAGGCAAAAGCGATGATAGATGCCGTGCTGGTCGTGCTGACCAAAGCCGTTCCGGGCCGGGAGGCCGACATGGAGGATTGGTACACCAACATCCATGTCCGCGACGCGCTGCGTTTTCGGGGATCGGTGACCGCGCAGCGTTTTCGGCTCGCTGCGGATCAGCCCTGTCCGCCCGAAGGGTTCGATTGGCAATATCTTGCCTTTTACGATGTCTTCGATCCGGTCCGCTTCAGCCGCGAGCATCTGGACAATGCGCTGACATCGCGGATGCAGGTGTCGGATGCGATTGATGACAGCCTGCTATATGATTTCCATTATTATCCGCTGCTCTTTCAGGACAATGACCCCGAGTTGGTCCATGCAGGTGGCGTCATCCTGGAGGAACTGAACCCGGACGCCGATGGAGATGATGCTTTCAGGCAATGGTATGCGGAAAACTATTTTCGTGAGGCGGCCATGCGTCCCGGCATCAAATCCGCCGCTTTTCTGAAATTCCGGACGTTCGGGCAGATGATCCCGATGACGCCCGACTATCGCTATGTCGCGATCTACAGGATCAATGACGGCGAAGCTGCACGCAAGGCCTGGATCGGTGCTGACGCCATGCTGGCGAAGAGCGGTATGCTCCCGCCCGATGGCGCGCGCATCACGCAATGGGACCGGGCGACGCCAAGGCTTACGAAGGACGATGTCCAGCATCCGACGGCGGCAGGCCTGGCGGAAGAGGAGCGCGCCCGTGCCCATATGGGGGATCGGGTTCGCACCGGCGGCACGGAAAAGCTGGCGATGAGTTGATCGTTCAAGTCGCCGGGGTGCGGTCGACGATGGCGCGCATCTGGCGATAGGCCGGGCGCGCCGCCATCCGCTCGACATAGGCGGCGATATTGGGATGCCCTTCCACATCAACGGACATGAACAGGCGTGTTGTGGTGAAGGGGAAAGTCATCATGATGTCGGCCGCCGTGAATCTGTCGCCAGCCATGAAGGGCGTGCGCGATAACTGGTCGTCGACCAGCGCGAGGAAATGGGCGGCTCTGGCCCGGCCCGCGATACGGGACGGATGGTTGTGGGCAATGTTTGCAAATTCGGCCATGATCTCTGTCACGAGCGCCGGCATCAGGGATGACTCGGCGAAATGGAACCAGAACAGATAATCGACATAGTCGGTGTCGCCCGGCTTTGCGTGAAGCGCGCCGTTCCCCTGCGTAGTGGCGAGATATTCCATGACCGCGCCGCTTTCGGCGATGCGCCGCCCATCGGCTTCGATCACTGGGGAAGACTGCATCGGGTGCAGCGCCTTGTAGGCAGGTTCGGCAGCCAATGTTTCCAGCCGTTTATAGAAGCGAATGTCATAAGGACTGCCCAGTTCCTCCATCAGCCAAACGGCGCGTTCGGAACGAGACCGGTCGAGTTGGAAAATCGTGATGCTCATGGATTGCCATCCCATTGATGAAGCCATTGGATGAGCCGCGCAGGAAATAGCTGAACCTATCTTTATCTAGGTATCGGTCAGTTCACGCCGTGCAAGGCAGTGGGAGCGAGAGGAACTTCAGATGGCCGATAGCGATCATGTGCCGGAATTTCCGAAGATGTTTCACGTCGCGTCCGCTTTCGAACGTCTGTCGACCCATGCGATCGGCAGGGGTGCCGATCCTGGTGAAGAGCCCGAACGCGGCCAATGGACGGAAAACATGTATCGCGACGAGAGGGGAAGGGAATGATCGGAAGGTTGAAATTCAACTTGTTGGCCGGGGCATTGATGCTGACTTCGGGCGCATTGGTCGCCGGTGCGCCTGTCAAGCCGCTGAAATCAAGGCCGCAGGTCGACCGGCCCAATGTCGTTATAATTCTGGCCGACGATCTTGGCTTTTCGGACATTGGCGCTTTCGGCGGAGAGATAGCGACACCCAATCTCGATCAACTTGCCCATGCCGGACTTCGCCTCACGGATTTTCATGCTTCGCCTACCTGTTCCCCGACGCGGTCGATGCTGTTGTCAGGGACAGACAATCACACGGCTGGTGTCGGCGCGATGGCGGAATCGGGTAGGGCCGATGGACGTTGGGGCTATGAAGGGCATCTGACCACCCGGGTCGCGACGCTGGCCGAACGGATGCGAGGGGCTGACTATACCACGTTGATGGCGGGGAAATGGCATCTGGGCCTCGACCCGGATCAAGACCCTCATGCCCGCGGTTTTGAACACAGCTTCGCCTTGTTGCAGGGCGCGCATAACCATTTCGGGAAGGGAGGGTTTGGGCCGGACGATCACCCCGGAACGGCGGCATGGTATAGCGAGGATGGCGTCCGGACCGGCATTCCGGCGCAATTTTATTCATCCGATTATTTCACCAGCAAATTGATAGGTCAGATTGACGCCGCGCCGAAGGACAAGCCTTTTTTCGCCTATCTGGCCTTCACAGCGCCCCATTCGCCGCTTCAGGCTCCAGCAGAACTGATCGCGAAATATAAGGGTCGCTATGACGGTGGCTGGGACCAATTGCGGGAACAGCGCCTGAAGCGGATGAAAAAGCTTGGCCTGGTCGATGACAATGTCGCGCCCGCGCCATTGAGTCCTGATGCGCGGGCGTGGGGAAAGCTGGATGCAGCCCAGCGCCAGGTCGAGGCGCGGAAGATGGAAATCTATGCCGCCATGGTCGAGCGCATGGATGAAAATATCGGGCGGCTCGTCCAGCATCTTCGCGCCACCGGCCAATATTCCAACACGATTTTCATTTTCAGTTCCGACAACGGCGCGGCGGGTGAGGTTCCGCAGACTTTTTCCGTTATGCCGGGCGAACTGGAATATATTGCCAGAGCGGACAACCGGCTGGACAATCTGGGATCAGCCAGTTCATTCGTGATGTATGGTCCCTATTGGGCCCAAGCGGCGATGGCGCCGTCCCGGATGCACAAGGGCTGGATGACGGAAGGGGGCACCCGGGTCCCGGCGATCGTCAGCTATGCCGGATTCAAGCGGCAAGGCCGTATCGGCACGGCCTATGGCAATGTGATGGACATCGCTCCCACTATATTGGAAGCGGCGGGCGGCCATGCGACGTTGTCGGTGGACAAGCGGGAGGTGGCTCCGGTCCGGGGTCGCTCCATGCTGCCTTACCTGCTTGATCGCAGTCCGGCGATACATGGTGAAGGAGACGCGGTTGCCATGGAATTGCATGGGCAGCGGAGCGTTCGACAGGGGCGGTGGAAGCTATTGCGCCTTTCGCCACCCTTCGGCGATGGCGTCTGGGCGCTTTACGACCTGAAGGATGATCCCGCCGAACAGAAAAACGTCGCGGCTGAGCATCCCGAACAGGTTCGAACTATGCAGGTGGCATGGGATCAATATGCGGCGGAAGCGAGGATCGCAGCGCCGTGAGTTGGAACTGTCGGATGTCTGAGGGCTTGCTTCCGCATAGGATGATGACGCGACGATGGGCGCAAATGTAGGAAGGCTGGATGGGAATATTCACGCATGTCTGCCTTGGCAGCAACGATCTGGAACGATCGGCCCGTTTCTATGATGCCGTGCTCGCGCCATTGGGCATCGGGAATCTCGGCCCGTTTCTGGATCAGGGTATCGGCTATGGGAGACGAGTTCCTGAACTGCTCATCCTGCGTCCGCTGCTGGGTCAGGCGACGTCGTCCAATGGCGCGACGCTGGGACTGAAGGCGCCTGACCGCGGCGCCGTGGATCGTTTTCATGTGGCAGGGCTGGCAGCCGGAGGAACCGATGCCGGCGCGCCCGGTCCACGCGGCGCCGTGCCCCATGCCTATGGCGCCTATCTGCTGGACCCGGATGGTAACAAAATCTGCGCCTATTGCTTTGATCCACCGTAGTTTTGCACGGCAATTCCCTACCATCCTATAGGTGTTCGTTGCCGGGAGCTCGGCGCTAATTGAGCAAATGGGAGAATATGGAATGGCGGGATCACTGGAAGGCCGCGTGGCTATCGTTACGGGTGCGGGTCAGGGCATCGGCACGGAAGTGGCTACGGTCCTTTTGGAGCGGGGTGCGACCGTCATTCTGACCGACATTCTGGCCGATCGGGTCGAAGCGGCAGCAGAAGCATTGCGTGCCAGGGGCGGGCGAGCCGAGGCAGAGGCGTTCGATCTGACGGACGAGGACAGCGTTGCGGCAGCCGTGGCGCGCATCGCACGCCGGCATGGGCGGATCGACATCATCCACAATAATGCCGCTTACCAGACGACCGAGCAGCGCGCCCGCGATCTGGATGTCGTCAATCTGGCGACCGATGCATGGGACAAGGCCTTCGCCGTCAATGCGCGCGGGCCGATGTTGCTATGCAAACATGCGTTGCCAGCCATGATCGAGGGCGGCGGTGGATCGCTCATTCACTCCGCTTCCGGCTTTGGCCTGCTGGGCGAAATGACGCTGACGGCCTATGGCGCGTCGAAAGCGGCGCTGATCAATCTCAGCCGTTTCCTGGCCACGCAATATGGCAAGCAAGGCATCCGGTCCAATGTGATTGCTATCGGATTTGTGCTCAGCGAGACGGCCATCGAAACGACACCCCAGGCGGTGAAAGACGTGTTGCGCGACCACCATCTCAATCCCGAACTCGGCCGTCCGCGCGATATCGCCAATGTCGTTGCCTTTCTGGCCTCGGACGAATCCCGCTTCATCAACGGCGCAATGATCCCGGTGGATGGCGGCTTTACCGCGCATCAGCCGACGATGGTGGATTTCCAGCGCTTGTTCGAAGCGGCGGGCAGCAACCAGTTGTAACGGCTCGCCCCCTATAACAGGGTTTCGACGAGCTTCGCCGTTTCGAGGTCTTCATAGGCCGTGGTCAACCGCAGATGGTTCATCACGTTGATTTCCCAGCCATAGTTAACAACTGGCGTGGTCAGCCAACCGATGTAGACGCCCCATATCAGGGTTCGCCGATATTCTTCCCAGGCGCTGTCGAAAGCAGGAGGGCGGGCGACGCCCTCCTGCCCAAGACGGTCCAGATAATAAGCGACAAGATCGCGTTCATGCGCGCGACGATCCGCGATGGATAGCCCGGTCGTGACGATATAGTTGACATCATGCATCGCATAGCCGCGCACCATCAACTGCCAGTCCAGCAGGCCAGCCTTTCCATCCGGCAAGCGATAGGTGTTGCCAAGATGGGTGTCACCATGGAGCAGCGTCTGAGGCAGGGTGGATTGGTGCCGCTGCACCGCCTGCACGCCAGCCAACAGCTTGTCGGGCGTGGTGCGTAGCCGCTGAACCAGTTCGCGTTTGAAATTTTCGGTTTCGACTTCATGCGCGATATAGGCTGGGGCAATTTCGTTCATCATCGTTGCGACCGCACCTTCGACATGGGTTTCGACCCATGCGAGATCGGAACCGAAACGCGGCGATTCCCAGAATGCCGCATGGAGACGCGCCAACTGATCCAGCAACATGCGGACATCATCCTGTCCGGTCCGCTGCGTCGTGTTGGGGAAGGTCGCACCCCGCATCGTCAGGTCTTCCAACAACAATCCGAAATGGGTGGTGGACGCGTTGAAATCTCCTCCGAAACAGCGCGGCGCCTCAATCGCCAGCTCTGGCCGGATGCCTTTGTAGAAGGCCACCTCATTGGCATAAAAGGGCGCCATGATCTCATCGACCGCCCGCGTCAGCTTGAGCACGAGCCGCGTTGGGAGATCACTGGGTGTGCCGCTGGCATAATCGACTTCGATGGAGACACGCCCGGCGGTCGACACCATTTGTTCGCCATAAGTCTTGGCGTCGGTCACGCGCACGGCGGTGACTGCGGCATTCGGCACGGTCGTGGCCAGCAGCTGATTGATGTAATCTACGGTGATGCCGTCCGTGGATGTGGGATGGTTCATGGCCATGGCGATAATTCCTCTCGTGCTGTGCCGTTCGACCGGCGCTTGTTTGGGATCGGCCCGTCAATTGCGCCGTGCGTTACACAGGCGAAAATTTTCTCCGCGTCATCAATGCACTCAGGCTGCGATGCTCCCAGCCTTATCGCCATCGTCGGCTCATTCTCCGAGCAATTTCCAGCTGCTGAGGTCTTCGCCGGCAGCGAAGAAGCGTTCGTTCATAGGCAGCCCATTCTGGCCCCAATGGTCCATATTCGCTACCCATGCCTGAATGCCATACATCACCCAGCGCGGAATCTGCTCATTCCAGATGGTGTCGAGGTCGATGACGTTGGTTGCGCCTTCCCGGATCAGGCAGTCGCGATAATGGGCGATCAGGTCGCGGTGATGGTGGCGGCGTTCCTCGATCGTCAGCGAACCGACCGTGAAATAAGTAAGGTCGCGCCAAGGCCGCCCGCGCCGGCCCAATTGCCAGTCGACCCACATGCGTTCGCCATTGGGCAGAATATAGGTGTTGCCCTGATGGCAATCCCCCAGGATGATGCAATAGGGGGCATCGAACGCCCGCTCGAACGCGACCAGCCGGTCATAGGCCCGCTCGACACGCCGTGCGTCGTCCAGATAATGTTTGGGTGCGATGGCACGGAAATTGGGATCTTTCAGATTTTCACCGATCCAATGCCACATGATGCGGACCTGGTCATGATCGACCGGAACATGCATCGAAGTGGGCAGCCAGGGCGCAGCTTCGGCTGTGATCAGGGGACTGTCCCACAGGCCCGCATGCAGCTTCGCCAGATCGGCGAGCGCGCTTGCGACGCCGTCGATACCGGCATGTTGGGTGGAATGGCCGAATTCCCCGCCGCGATCGATGAGATCTTCCAGCACAATGACGCCATGGGCCGAACCGTCATCATCCCAGTCCGCATAATAGCAGGTGGCGGTGTTCGCGCTGAGCTTGTCTGTCAGGAAATGATAGAAGCGCGCTTCAAGGGCGTGGATGTCCACGTCGCTGAACATGCCCGACCAGTTCGACTTGATGCAGAGATTGCGGGGTAGGCCGGCGGCCAACCCGGCCTCATTCCAATCCACGGCGACGCGCAATTTCGTCGTGTGGCTGTCGAACAATTGCACGACTTCCATGGATTTCGCTTCCACGCCGGGATATTTATACGCCATCAGCGATCCCAGCCATTGAGCATCCGGAGTGAACCGGCCATGCGGCAGAGAGGTGGTGCGGGCAGGATAGGGACGAGGGACCAAATTGCGATCGATGACCGAAACGGGGGCGGTGGCAGGCTCGCTCATGACGGGATGTCCTCTCTCATGTCTTTGCCGTCAATCTGCATGGATGCAGTCGTCCAGCATGCCTTTCGGCTGAAATGCGAAGGTGATTTTCGGCCGTCGCAACGGGAATCGAGCCTGCCGGCCGGTAGGTCGATCGGGTGACGGTTAGCCGGCCATCAATTTAAAGCAGGCACGCAATTCCTGCACGAAAAGCGTCGGCTGCTCGAAGGCAGCGAAATGGCCGCCCGCATCCAGTTCGTTCCAGTGAACCAGGCGGGTATAAATACGTTCCGCCCAACGGCGGGAGGGGCGAAAGATCTCCTCCGCGAAAATGCTCACGCCGACGGGCAGGTCCAGTTGCCGCGCCTGAAATGCATTGGCGCTTTCCCAATATAGCCGCGCCGATGAAGCGCCGCTGTTGGTCAACCAGTAGAGGCTGATCACGTCCAGCATCTCGTCGCGTGTCAGGGCATCCTCCGCCGCCCCCCGATTGTCGGTCCATGCCTGGAATTTTTCGTAGATCCATGCTGCCTGACCGACCGGCGAATCCGACAGCCCATAGCCCAGCGTCTGGGGGCGGGTGCCTTGCAGCTTGGCATAGGCGGAGTCGTGATCCTGATAATATTTCATCCGCTCGACCGTTTTCGCTTCGGCAGGGGTCAGGTCGGCAAAGTCGCTTTCCACAGGGAAAACGAGCGGCATGTTGAGATGGACGCCGATGCACTCGGGCGGTGCCGCCATGGCGATTGCGGTCGTGACGGCAGCGCCCCAGTCGCCGCCTTGCGCGACGAAACGGGCATAACCCAAACGGCGCATGAGTTGAATCCAGGCATCGGCAATTTTTTCGACGCCCCAGCCAGTCGTCCTGGGCTTGTCCGAAAAGCCATAACCCGGCAACGAAGGGATGACGACATGGAAGGCCTGTGCGTCGGGCGCGCCATAGGCGGCGGGATCGGTGAGCGGTCCGATCACCTTCATGAACTCCAGCACCGATCCCGGCCAGCCATGGGTGAGGATCAGCGGCAGAGCATCCGGCCGGGAACTGCGGACATGGATGAAGTGGATGGAAAGGTCATCTATGAGGGTAATGAACTGGGGCAGGGCATTGAGCGCCGCCTCGCAACGTTGCCAATCATAGCCTGCCGCCCAATAAGCGCATAGATCACGCAATGTTTCCAGCGGAACGCCCTGACTCCAATCGGCGACCGTCTGCGCTTCGGGCCATCGGGTGCGGCTCAACCGGTGACGCAGATCGTCCAGAGCCTCCCGCGGAATGGCGACGCGAAAAGGCGTGATGGCGGCAGTCATTCATCTGTTCTCCCGCGTTAAAAATGAACGCCCAAAGCCGCGACCGTGCCGAGATCCTCACCCGCGACGAAGATGCGTTCCACGATATGTGCGCCTTTCTGGCCCCATTCGTCCATGTTCGCCAACCAGGCCTGCATCGCATAGGGGGGCCAGCGGCGATAATATTCCCAGAGCGTGTCGTCGTCGGGCACATTGAGCGCCCCTGTTTCGACGAGGCAGCGGCGATAATGGCGCAACAATTCCCGATCATTGGCGCGCCGTTCCTCAATGGTGAGGGCGCCCAACACGAAATAGGTGAAGTCGCGAATCGGGCGGCCCTTGCGGACAAGTTGCCAATCGAGCCACACGCGTTCGCCGTCCGGGCGGACATAGCTGTTGCCCTGATGACTGTCGCCATGAACCAGACACCACGGTCCCTGTTCCTTCGTCTGCGCGAAATCGATCAATGCGTTATAGACGGTATGCAGGCGTGAAATGTCGCCCTTGATCCATTCGGGCAGGAAAGCCTGATAGTCGGGCTTCGCATGATTCTGTTCGGCAAAACCGAACATCATGGTCAACTGTTCCGTGTCTACCGGCGTCGCCATGGAGACGGGGAGCCAGTCAGCCGCATGTAGCACGGGACTGTCCCAAAAGGCGCCATGAATGCGGGCGAGACTCCCGACCGCGCGGGCTGCTTCCTCCACGCCCATATGATCCGTGCTGATCCCGAAATGGCCACCCTCGATGGAAAGATCCTCCATCATGACAAGGCCCTGACCGCTGTCGGGGCGCGGATCCCACGCCTCGAAATAGGATCGCGGCGCGGGAAAGGCGACGTGGCGGCGGAAATCCTCATAGAAACGAGCTTCCAGGCGGCAAATGCCCTGGCTGTCGAATTGTGCCCAATTGGCCTTCAGGCAGACATTCTCAGGAATGCCAGCCGCCTTGCCGACGTCGTTCAGGGTCAGCTTCACCTGATATTTGGTGGTGTGGCTGTTACGGAGAAACACCTCCTCCATCCCCTCGACGACGATGCCGGGATAACGTGGCTGCATGATCTGTGTCAGCCATTGCGCCGTCACGTCTTCCAACTGGGCGGGGATGCCCACCGGATTTGGCACATTCGACATGCAGGAAATCCTTATTTGATTTTCTTGAGTTCGCGCAGAGCCCGATTGGCTGCGATCCGTCCGGCAATGCCCGATACGCCGCCGCCCGGATGCGCGCCCGCGCCGCCGATCAGAAAGCCGGGGAAAGGCGGCTTAGGGCCGCCAAAGCCCGTCGCCGGGCGATGAACGCCCGAACGCAGCGCGCCGAAGTCGATATGAGTAACGCAGCCATTGGTGACATTAAGGCGCTTTTCCCGTTCCCGCGCGGTTTCGACGAAGCGGCCTACCTCCGTGTCCAGGCCATCGTAAAATTCCCCGAGATGCTTGATGATCGAGGACATGGTCTTGTCCTTGAGCGCAGGCGACCAGCCCTCCCGCGCATCCACAGCCATGCCCGGCAGGTAGATATAGGCGAGCGATCCGCCTGGAGGCGCCTGCGTCGGATCGGAATTGGAAAGCGGAGTGAGCGACACCGCATGCCGGTCGGGAATGTCGCCGCGCCGCGCCATGGCAAAGGCTTCGCGCACTTCCTCCGGCGTGCCGATCAGGCCGACCGCTTTGTTGAGATCGGCATCATCATGACGCATGTCCTGATGTTTTTTAAGGGTGAGCGGACCCGACATGGCGATGTTGGCGAGGAACGGCGCGGCGTTCGAGCGGTTCGCTGGCGCATGTTCGATCCGCTGCATCAGGGTGCGTGGCACGCCGCCGGGCGTGGTCAGGCGCATCGCCGTGCGAGGGTCGCAGGTGGCGATCACCATCTTGGAGCGGATGACCCGGCCATCTTCCAGCCGCACGCCCTTTGCCGCGCCGTCATCGACGATGATTTCGGCAACGGGGGCGTTGAGTTCGATCGTCGCGCCCGAAGCCTCGATGCTGCGCGCGAGCGAGTCGGAGAAGGATTGCAGGCTGCCGATTGGCTTGCCGGTGCCATATTTATGGGTGACGGCGAAGATCATATAGGCGGCGGCATTGCCGTCGTCGTCCACGGGGCCGGCGCCTGCCGCAATGCCGAGCAGCAGCGCGATGGTCGCGGGATGCTCGAACCGCTCGCAGGCGATCTGGTCAGCTGTCGCCTTCGACATGGCGATCAGTTCGTCCTTCAGGCGGACATTGCGGACGGCGCTCCCGATCATCTTGGAGAGGTTCTTGACATCCGGGCGGCCCGGTTCGGCCATCATGAGCGGAAAACCGATATCCATCATGACGTTCAGCGTCTTCATGAACTCAAGATAGGCCTTGCCGTCATTGCGGTTGATGCGCGCAATATCCTCAGCCGTGCGGTGATAGTCGTAGAACAGCGCGATGGAGCTGCCATCGGGATGCAGATAGGCATAGGTCGGATCAGGATCGACGGTGCGGAGGCCATATTTGTGCAGATCGAAGTCCTCGATGATGCCGGACTTGCGTGCGAACAGCAGTTCGACCGCGCAGGGCGTCACCATATGTTCGGGCGCTTCGGGAATCATATAGCCCGAGCTGGTCATCCCGCCGACCTTGGCCAGCCGTTCGACCACGACCACCTTCTTGCCTGCCCGCGCCAGATAGCCGGCGGCAGCCATGCCATTATGTCCTGCGCCGATGACGACGACGTCGACCTGATCCGTCATTCCTATTCCCCTTTATGCCTGCCGGTCAGCCGTTTGCAGCGGCGGTATAGGCTTTGCCCCATTCGGCCAGCGCGACGAGGCGCGTCTTGCGATCGGCCTGGATCTGCGGGATTTTTTCCTCATCCGGACCGTCGGGAACGATCACCAGCGGTTCCTTGCCCAGGCTGGCGAGGGCAAGGGCGCAGACATCAGCAGGATCATAGGCCATGGAATAATCCATTCCCAGCCCCTCGGTCGCGCGGCGTAGGGTCGGCGTGTCCATGATCGGTGCGGCAATGCCGACGATGTCCACATTCTGCCCATCCAGTTCCGCCCAGAGCGATTCGACGAAATTGAGTTCGAAAGCCTTGGTCGCGGAATACATGACCAGCCAAGGCTGTCCGCCAAGGCCTGCGCCGGATGACATGACGACGATGCCGCCCTTGCCGCGCTTCAGGAAGCGATTGCCGAAGCCATGGGTCGCCTCCAGCACATTGGCGGCATTCATGGTGAGCAGGCGCAGCGAGCGGTCGACAGGCGCACCTAAGAAACTATTGCCCGCGCCGTCGGCGCCTGCATTGGAAATATAGAGGCCAATGTCGAGATCGGCTGTTGCTTCGACCAGGCGCGTGCCCGCTCCCTTTTCTGTCAGGTCCGCGACGATGGCGCGATATTCAATGCCATGTTCGGTGGCCAGGCGCTGGCCCAGGGTATCGAGGGCTTCCTGCCGACGAGAGACCAGCACCAGATGGATGCCCATGGCGGCAAGCTGTTCGGCATAGCAGGCGCCAGTGCCTTCGGATGCGCCCGCGATGATGGCCCAGGGGCCGTATTTCTCCGCGAAGGCCGCGCGGTCGAAAGACGGAAGGTCGATTTTACGCATCGGTGGAAGTCCTCTCATATTGCTGGCCGTATCGGCCCTGATAGCGATTTAAGCGGACCCTAGAAGACGAGTGTCTTTCCACAGCCTATCGGGAGGAAGGGCCGGAAAAATTCGAAACGAAGCGGGGTGATGAGAATTGCCGTTGCCATATAATGACAAAAATGTCATTTAATTGAGGAGCAGGCGGGAAAGGCGATTCTGATGGGGTTGGAAATAGCGGAAATGCGCGGGACCGATAATGGCCAAGTGGCCTTTGTCGCCGATCCGGTGGGCGTGGCGGCGTCATTGAGGCCGTTGCTGCAAGATCATGCCGAGGCTTGCGAGCGGGAACGGCGGATCGTCCCGCCGGTGATGGAGGCGCTGCGGGCATCCGGCCTGTTCCATATCACGGCCCCCAAGCGTGCAGGCGGGCCGGGGCACAGGCTGACGACCCAGATTGAGACCATCGCCGAACTGGCCAAGGGCTGCGTCGGCACCGCCTGGGCCTATGGCCTGCTGACGTTCATCACTGGCACCACGCTCGCGCTGCCCCCGGCGATGACCGGGCGGCTGTTCCGAACCGGCGACGAACTCTTATGCAGCGCCTCCGCGACATCGGGCAGGGCAGTCGCGGTGCCGGGCGGGTATCGCGTGTCGGGTCGGTGGGGCTATGGATCGGGATGCCTGCATGCCGACTGGGCGCTGAACGGCGTCATGATCGACACGGAACAGGGCGCCGAACCCGTCATGGCTTTCCTCGATCTGCGCGATCCGGCCTGCACGATCGAGGATAATTGGCATGTCGCGGGCATGGCCGGGTCGGGCAGCAACATGATCGTGGCCGATGGCGTGTTCGTGCCCGACGAACTGATCCTGTGGACATCGCGCCAGCCGCCGGCCGAGATGCTGTTGACGATGGAAGGGCTGGAGCCGCGCGACCGCTGGCCGATGGAGCCGCTGCACCCGCTGGGTGTATTGGCGCCGATGCTGGGCGCGGCGACGGCGCTGCTCGAAGGCGCCGTTCAGGCAATGCCCAGACGACAGGTGGTGGGCTGGCACTATGCCGGGCAAAGCGGGTCGGAGGCTCTGATCGGCGCGGCCGGACGCGCGGCCATGGAGATCGATTCGGCCTGGTTGCATGTACGTCGTGCCGCCGCCATGCTGGACGAGACGGCACAGCAGCGCGTGCTCACCGGCTATGACAAGGCGCAGATTCAGGCCGATTGCGGCTATGCCATGGAATTGCTCCGTACGGCGGGCAACCGGCTGATGGATGTCGCCGGGCCGGGGGCCTTTGCCCTTTCCAGTCCCTTGCAGCGGTTGTGGCGCGACCTGAACGTCGGCACCCGCCATAATGCGCTGAACGGGCAGCTTTCGCTGGAGCTTTACGGGCGGGCGATCATAGGGCTGTCGTCCAATATCGCCCTGCTGCCGGACATTCAGCCAGCCCCGGCATGGGCTGAACCGAAATAACAGGAGAAGGAAGAATCATGGCACTACCCACCGCACAGGAAATGGCGACATTCCTCAAGACCCAGGCCGGTTTGTTCAGCGAAGGCCGCATCGACGATTTCATGGCGGCGTTCCGCGCCATCGCGCCGGGCGGCTTCAAGGTGCAGGATCCCGCCACTGGACCCGTGCAGGAAGGATGGGACAAGCTGGAGGCGCTATGCCGCCAATATGTCGGATGGAAGCTGATCGTCGAGGATGTGAAGGTGAGCGGCAACGAAGCGGTGATCTATGTCCGCAACGAAGGCGAATATGAAGGGCAACCCGTCCGCGTGCACAGCATCGAACATTATATATTCGGAGAGGATGGCAGTCTGCTTGCGCGTTATTTCCACCCGATGCAATAGGAGCCGATGACCAGCGCCGCGCCTGTTTCCCCTGCTGTCGATCCGCGCACGGCCGCGGCGGCGATCAGGCGCGCGCGGATGCGCGAGCGGCTGCTTGAAGCCGTGCTTGACCTGTATCAGCCGGGGCAGGGCAGTGGCAGTCTGGTGATCGACGATGTGATCCGTGCAGCGGATGTGTCGCGCGGCAGCTTCTACAAATATTTCGATTCCCTCGACGCGGCGGTGAATGAACTGGGCGAGCGGATGACGGCGGATATGATCGCCGATTTCCGCAGGTTGTTCGATGATGGGGAAGCGCCGCTGGTTCGGGCGGTCGGCGGCTCCATCATGGCGATGGTGCGGGCCTGGCATGATCCGCGCTGGGGTGGTTTCACTTGCCGCGTGGACTATGTCGATTATTTCGCACGGGCGAGCATGTTCGACCTGATCGTGCGCGACGCGTTGGCCACAGCGCGGTTTGGCGGACAGATGGTGTTTCGTTCGCTCGACGTGGCGGTGGACCTGATCGTTGGCATGACGATTGAGGGGCGGCGGCGCTTGCTGCTCCGATCCGTCGCACCGCGTGCCTATATTGACGAGATGATCGAGCGCACTTTCACAGGGCTTCACGTGAAGCCGGATGCCCTTGAACAGGCGGTTGCGCGTGCATGGAGCGTGATAATGGAAGCGGCGCCGGGCCTGGACTGGTGGCGGCCGGGCGATGAGGGCTGCATTTCCTGAAGCGCGCCACTTTCAGGTTGATCCTCCCGTCAAATGACGATGCTTCTGCCTTGCCTCATGGATGGACGAGGCCGGGTGGCCCATGCGGCAAAATCACCGCATTCTCAATAATGAAGGGTACCTTACAGCCGGGTCCAGCAGGGCGTTCCGGCCTTTTCCAGCGGTCCGCAACTGGCGATCCGAGTTGCGCCATTGGAAGCGATCAGGACGAGCCAGTCGCCGCTATCCTCACATCGGAGTGCCCAGGCTGCATTGGTGCCGATATCACCCCTGAACAGGGCTTTTGATGTGCGCGCGCATTGCTGCCCGGCGTCATGCATGAGCTTCGCGAAAGCTGCGCTTCGACCTGCCCCATTTTGGATTTCGATGCTGTTGCTATAGGAATTGCGGCTGCTGCCTTGACGCGTGATTTCGGCATAGGCGATGCGCGCGAGAAGTATGACCGCGATCATGGCGGTGGGCACGATCGTCCACAGCATCGCGCGGCGGACGTTTCCGCCGGAATGGCCGCATGCGGGGCACCACGTGCCATAACCTTCCTGTGGCGTTCTGCATCTGGGGCATTTCATGCCGCCGCACTATAACAGCTCCAGCATAGGGCACCCTATCCTTGGAGAGGGGCGACGGGACGAGGTTTTCAACATTCTATAGAATATGGAATCGCGGGATATAATGACTGACATGTTTTGGGTGTCCGATATGGACATGCAGGATTCCGCTGGCACATTCCGCTCGCCCGCGACCCGGCGACAGGCCGTGGCCGCTGTACTGCGGTCACGGATCGTGTCCGGCGTCATTCCGCCGGGCGCGCTGCTGCGGGAAACCGCGCTGGCACAGGATCTGAATGTTAGCGCGACGCCGATCCGGGAGGCGCTGGGCACGCTGGCGTCGGAAGGGCTGGTTGAAATCGAGGCCCATCGGCTGAAGCGGGCGACCCCCATCGACATGGAGATGACCCGCGACCTTGTCCGTGTGCAGGGGGAATTGTGGCGTCTGGGCTATATTTGGGGGATGCCCCGGGTCGATACGGCGGATGTGACGGCGCTGGAGCGCGCCATCGCGCGCTATCGGGTGGCGGTGGAAACGGGCGAATATATGGCTGCGATAATGGCAGGCCTGGATTTTCACAGTATTTTCATCAGAGCCTCGAAAAGTCGCGAATTATTGCGCTCGACGCTGGACCGGCGCGGACTGATTGCGCGTTTCATTTTCCTTCACGGCCTTGCGACGCTCTCCGAAAGCGGCCTCAGCCAGCATGAGGCGATATTGCAGGCATTCAAGGCGGGAGACCCGGACGGCGTGCTGGCCTGCCTTGACCGGATGTCATCGCGTCTGGTCGCTCTGTGCGACATCGAACCCGCCGCTCGCGACGAACAAGATCAACACCCAAAGGACTGACAATGGATTTTGAACTACCCGAGGAATATCGTTCCTTCCGCGACATGGTGCGGCGCTGGGTCGATAATGAAGTGCCCAAGGAATGGGCGCGCCTGTTGGAAAAGGACGAGCATAATTATCCCTTCGCGCTGTGGGACAAATTCACCGAAGCGGGTTTCCACGGCGTCGGCATTTCCGAGGAATATGACGGGCAGGGCGGCGATGTCGTCATGCAGATGCTGCTGGCGCGGGAACTGGCCCGTTCGCTGGGCGGGCTGGCATGGATTTGGGGTATCACCAGCTTTGCGGGCTCCAAATCCATCGGCCTATATGGTTCGGCCGAACAAAAGGCGAAATATCTGCCCCTGATCGCGACGGGGCAGCTCAAGGCGGCGATCGCCTTTACCGAGCCGGGCGGCGGCACCGACCTGCTGGGTGCGATGGCCACGACGGCCGAGCGAGTCGATGGTGGATGGAAAATCAATGGCGAGAAGATATGGTCTTCCTCCGCGCATGTGGCCGACTATCTCCTCGTGATCGCGCGCAGCGACAAGACGGTCGAGAAGAAGCATCAGGGTCTGACCCTCTTTTGGGTGCCGACCAAGACCGAAGGCGTCAAGATCACGCCGCTGGCCAAGCTGGGCATGCGGTCGATGGGAAGCTGCTCGATCCATTTCGAGGACGCCTTCGTCCCGGACGAGAATGTCCTGGGGGAACCGGACAAGGCCTGGTATATGTTGCTGCCCACGCTCAATAACGAGCGTATCATGGTCGGGGCCTTCTGTCTGGGCGTTATCGACGGGGTGCTGGAAGATGCGCTCGATTATATGCAGCAGCGCAAGGCCTTTGGCGGGATTATTGGACGCTTCCAGAGCTTGCAGCATTATATCGCCGACATTGCGACCATGCAGAAGACCACCGAACTGATGTTGCATTATTGCGCCGACAAGCAGGCGAAGGGCGAGAATGTTGGCGTGGAAGCCAATATGCTCAAGCTGATGGCGTCGGAAAATGCCAATGCGGCGGCGGACCTGGGTATCCAGATCCTGGGCGGCATGGGCTATTCGGCGGAAACCGACATGCAGCGTTATTGGCGCGACAGCCGCCTGTGGCGCATCGGACCCATTACCAATGAGATGGTTCGCAACGGCATCGCAGAGAGCCTGGGCTTGCCGCGATCCTTCTGAAAGACAGGTGCGCTCGGGTGGATCGCATATCAGTGTCCACCCAAGCTTCAAGGCCCGAAACGCGGGCCAGAAATTCGAGGAGAGCGAGAGCGATGAAATTTCCGGAGCAGCCAATCCCAGATCACGTGCCGCCTGAACTGGTGAGTAAGGATTTTCCTTTCATCTTCGGCATGACGACAACAAAGGATCCGTTCGACGACCTGACGATGAAGGTGCATGAAGGGCCGGACATCATCTATGCCACCCATGCCTATCCCGGCGGGACCGCCGCCTGGGTGCCGCGCAGGATGGCGCATCTTCGCGAAATCTATCTCGACACCGAGCATTTTTCCTCGACCGATTTCTCGCCATTTTCCAAGCTTGTGGGCGGAAACTGGATCAATTCCCCGGCGGAACTCGATCCCCCGGCCCATGGCCCCTTTCGCCAGATGGTCAACCCGGCCTTCACGCCGAAGGCGATGGCGGCGCTGGAGGACAATATCCGGCAATATGCGGTTGAGTATATCGATGCCTTCGCGGCGCGCGGCCAGTGCGAGTTCATGAGCGAGTTCGCCTTTGAATTTCCCATCAAGGTGTTCATGGAACTGATGGGCCTGCCGTTCGACCGGGTCGGTGAGTTCATGGAGTGGGAAATGAATCTGCTCCACAATCACGACCTGTCCAAGATCGCGGAAGCGACGCGCAGCGTGCTTGATTATCTGGGGAGCGAGATCGAGGACCGGCGTGCCAATCCGCGCAACGACCTCATCAGCTTTGGCGTGCAAGGGAAGATCGACGGTCGATCGCTGACCCAGGATGAACTGTTGGGCTTCATGTTCAATCTGTTCATCGGTGGGTTGGATACGGTTTCGACCAATATGGGGCTTCAGTTCCGGCATCTGGGCAGCCACCCGGAGGATCAGGCGTTCCTGCGGGCCAATCCGTCGGAAATCCCCCATGCCATTGATGAACTGATGCGGGCCTATGGCGCTGTGACGACCTTCCGCACCTGCAAGAAGGAGACGCAGGTGGCGGGCATCCGCTTCATGCCCGGCGACAGGGTGGCGATGTCAACCACATTGGCCGGGCGTGATCCGGCCGAATTCGATGCGCCCGCTGAGGTTAGGCTCGACCGGCGGCCGCGCCATGTGGGATTTGGTTTCGGAATTCATACCTGTGTTGGTATGCATCTTGCGCGGCGCGAACTGCGAATCGCGATGGAGGAATTTCTGGCGCGCATTCCCGACTTCCGCATCGCGCCGGACCATCAGGTGCAATGCCATCTGGGGATGATCCAGCCAGTCGAACTGCCATTGGTCTGGACGCCCGCATCTTGAATATAGGGAGAGAAAATGAGCGTTTTCACACATGTGTCGGTCGGCACCAACGATATTGAGCAGTCGCGCGGTTTTTATGATGCAGTTCTGGGCCCGCTGGGTATGAAGCGGCTTTTCGATGGCGAAGCCATGTCCGTATGGGGCGTCGAGCAGCCTGCGGTGATGGTGACGAAGCCGGTCAACGGTGGGGAAGCCACCTATGCCAATGGCGGCACCATCGGCCTTGTCGCTCCGTCGCGCGCGGCCGTGGACGGTTTCCATGCCGCCGCGCTGGCCAATGGCGGGTCATGCGAAGGGCCTCCGGGATTGCGGACTTTCGCGCCGAACGCTTATGGCGCTTATGTGCGCGACAGCTTGGGCAATAAATTCTGCGCTTATTGTTACGCGCCGGAATGACTTGACCGCCGGGGCGGTCGTTTCGCGACAACCGCCCCGGCAACTTGCCTAGAGGTCGAGGCAGGCCTCTTCGAAATCGAGCCGGGGATTGCGGGGATAGAGACCAGCCGGATCGCCATAGCCGATATTGCACAGGAAGTTGCTCTTCCACCGGCCATCGGGAAAGAATTCGGCGTCGGTGCCTGCCTGATCGAAGCCCGACATGGGACCGCAATCGAGGCCGATCGCGCGGGCAGCCATGATGAGATAGGCACCCTGAAGCGTGGATGATCGCGCCACCGTGTCCGCGATCATCGCATCCTTGCCCTCGAACGTGCTACGCATGTCGCGCGATGGGAACAGCTTGTCGTAGAACTCGTAAAAGCGCGTGTCGCCGGCAATAATCACGGTGCAGGGCGCCTGCATCACCTTGTCCACATTGCCGGCACTCAGATGAGGTTTCAGCCGCGCCTTGCCGGCGGCTGAGCGAATGAAGACGAAACGGCCCGGATTGCTGTTCGCGGTGGTCGGCCCCCATTTTGCGAGGTCGTAGAGGGTTCGGACAGTCTGATCCGTGACGGGTCGATCGCTCCATGCATTATGGGTGCGGGCTTCGCGGAACAGCAGGTCCAGCATGGTGGTTTCGGTAAAGACAGGCGTGTCGGGCATGGTCGCTCCCTTACTTATCGATGGAATCGGTGATGCCGTGGTCATTCCAGCCTATCGCTTCGCGCGCAAGGATTGCGTCAGCCTCTTCCCCCAGCTTTGCCATGTCGGATTGTTCCCATATCCGATGATCGCCCATGGCATAGGCTCGCCCATTGTCGCGATAGAGAAGGGCGTCGACGATGTTCGCGCGCAGCTTGTCTATGCGGCGCACCACGCGGCCCGGCGTGCCCATGACGAGCGAATGGGGCGGGATCACGCTGCCCGGCGGCAGAAAGCTGTGCCCGGCGACGATCGAGCCGCTTCCTATGATGCAGCCTTCCATGATGGTCGCGCCCACGCCGATCAGGCTGGCCGGTTCTATGGTGCAGCCGTGAACGACAGCGCGATGGCCTATGGTGCAATAGTCGCCGACAATGGTGGGATCGTCCCACCCGATATGAACCATGGCATGATCCTGCACGCTGGCGCATCGTCCGATCGACACATGCGCCCGCTCGCTGCGGATGACGGCATAGGGCCACAAGCTGCAATCGTCGCCCAGCCGCACGTCACCGAACATGCGGACGGTCGGGTCGATATAGGCCGGGATGCCCATGGTATCAGCGGGTGATGACGATCTTGCCATGCGGGCTGCCCGCCTGCGCGGACCAGGCTTTGGCCGCGTCGGCAAAGGCATGGCGGCAGGTGTCGACAGTAAGCCCCCGTGTCATCGCCATGTCGATCAGCCGGTCATAAGCCGCGCGGCGCTCGTTCGCCGGTCGTTGCCCGGTGCCGACGCCGACATGACTGCGGAAAACGAGATCGCGCAGGGAAAGCGTCACCGTGGGCCCTGCCTGAACGCCTATGCTCATCATCCGCGCGCCGGGACGGGTGGCGCGCATCGCCGCTTCGGCCGGAGGACCATAGATAATGTCGAGCACGACATCATAGCCGCCTTCCGCAACGGCTTTCAGTGCGGCCTCATCGTCCCCTTGACCCAATATGGCGATGGCGTCCGCATGACCAGCGGCCTGCATGGCCTGAAGCCTGTCACGGTTGCGCGCCGCGGCGACGACGCGGCCTGCGCCCAGTAGCCGGGCGACCTGCGCGCCTATTTGGCCCACCGGACCGGTTGCGCCCAGGATGAGGACGGACTCGCCCTTCGTTATCCTGGCTTCTTCGAGCGGGATCAGTGCGCCCGTGCCGGAGATGGCAAGAGCGATCAACTGGTCGTCGGACAGGCCATCGGGCGCTGGCCAGATTTCTTCCTCCGGCACGAGCGTGCGTTCCGCGATGGCGCCAAAGGGCGCTTTGCTATGCCCGAAATAGACGCGCCGTCCGTCATCGAGCCGTCCGACGCCTTCGCCACCCGGAACATAGGGTGCGCTGACAGGACCGAAAAACCCCTTCGCGCGCATGAGGTCGGTGGGGCCAATTCCGGCCGCCGAAACCTCGACAATGCGGTGGCCGGGCTCAGCGACGGGTTCGGGATGATCGGCGAGGGAAAAGCGGCCATCGGTGTCGATCAGTGCGGCGCGCATGTCATGCCCCTGTGAATATGATGGGTGCGGCTGGGCCGCAGAAGTGAAGAGGGCTGCGCGCTCTTTCGACCGGGCAGCCCTGCTTCGACTATGGAATGTTGACCTCAATAAGCGCCCGGAGGCGAGATCGGGTCGGCCCCGGCCAGGTTGCGGCCATAGATTTCATAGCCGATGGTCGGAATATTCTGAATATGCCGCAGCGCCATCGAAATATCGCGCCAGTAGCGGTTGATCGGCTTGTCCAGAGCAAAGCCAGAGGAACCGGCCTGGAACATCAGCGATTCGCTGGCGCTATGGACGAGTTCGATCATCTGCGCGCCGCCTGCCCGCTGCTTGGCCTTTTCCGCGAGCGTGAATTCCTCGCCCAGACCGACGCGATCCAGTTTGGCGGTAAGGTCGAACAGGATCAGCTTGGCGGTATCGATCATCGCTGCAGCCTCGCCCAGATCGCGCATATAAGCGCCCGAGCTGGTGCGTGGGCCGATGATGGTTGTCAGCACCGGCTTCTTGGGAGATTCGGCGGTGACGATTTCCAGCATCGCATCGACCGCGCCGATCAACTGGGCAATGCCGGTGGTGCGGACGACCGGCACGGCGGGCAGCAGGTCGGAAGGAGCGCCGAAATTACGCTTGGTCCGATCGATCTGTCCGGCGCGTTCGTCCATCAACACCATCTGCGCGTCAGGGATGAAGACGTCCTTGGCGATTGCGGTGTCGGAACCGGTGCCCTGCATGCCGGACACGAACCATGTGTCTTCGATGGTCATGCTGTCCATCGGCAGATAGCACATGCTGATGCCGGGAACGACGGGACCGTCATAGCCTTCCAGCACCACGCCCTGCTGCGCCCACGTCGACTGGCGCGAGCCGGACATATAGGGCCATTTGCCGTTGATGATCCAGCCGCCATCGACCTTGCGGGCTTTGCCGGGCGGGTTGTAAGCGCCGCAGACCGGCTGCGGACCTTGGCCGAACACGGCGTCCTGCACGCCGTCGGGCGCAAGGCTGGTGATCCAGCTCGTCCCGTTGATAATCTGGATGACCCAGCTGATGGCAGGGTCGCCCTTGGCAATTTCCATCTGCACGCGGCAGAAATCCGTCGTCGACATGCCCATGCCGCCCAGACGCTGCGGCAGGAGCATGCGGAGGAAACCTTCCTCCTTCAGCATCTTGTCCACGGCGGGGGTGGGATTGCGCCGCTTTTCGCCTTGGGGCGCTTCGCTTTGCAGGAACTCGCGAAAACCGCGCGCCTTCTCCACCATCGCGTCGGCGACCGCCTTTTCGGCGAAGCCGCACTGGATTTCAGAATCCGCCTTGGGGGCAGTAGCCATCAGTTCATCCTTTCTTATGTTCAGCATGGTGGCCGGCGATTTGCAACGCCCATTCGCACAAGCGATCAGGCGCGCTGTTCCAGATCGCTAGCCATTCAGGTGTAGCGGGAATGATGAGGGTGCTCAGTTGCAGACGGACCATCGTGTCGCAGAAGACGTCACGGTTGATCCGACTGCCCGTAAGCATCTCGAAATAATCGAGCACCGGATTGAGCGCAAGCTGGACGGCGGCCTTGTGCCGGCTGAAATGGCACCGCAGGAAATTGAGGTGAAACGCCGGTTCGACCTCGAAAATTCCTTCGGGCGAGCGTTCGATCGTGAAACGGCCGTAAAAGCCCATCACCGCGCGAAAGCGTTCGATCGGATCGGCTATGCCTTCGCCCGATTCCACAATGCCTTTTTCGAAACTGCTGCAAATATATTCGCTGACAGCAGCCAGCACTTCCTCCTTGGAGGCGAAGTAGCGGTAGAGCGTTCCCCGTGAGACGCCGCTGCTTTCGCTGATGTCGCTCATCGACAGGCGGCGCGTCCCCATGCTGCTGATCGCGCGCAAGGTGCCGTCCATGATCTTCTGGACGCTGCCAGACTGATCGGTGGCGACGATTTCGCTCCAGTCGGTGTGCGGCATCAACTTCATGTCTGGGCTTCCATCTCCGCGAGATTGTGCGGCACACTCACATAGCCGGGCAAATGCTGGCCGCCATCCACATTGATGAGTTCCCCATTCACGAAGCGGGACATTTCCGACGCAAGGAAGAGAACGACGGGGCCGATGTCCTTTTCCGGATCGCCCGCGCGCTTGAGGGGATTGCTGGCGGTCGCCATCTCAAGGAAGCCGGGCACATTTTCGGCAAGTTCCGAGAAAACCTGACCCATGCCTGTGGGCGCGATGGCGTTCGTGCGGATGTTGAACCGGCCCCATTCGACCGCCGCGCTGCGGGTAAGGCCGAGGATCGCACCCTTGTTCATATTATAATCGGCATGAAGCCAGGCGCCGGTCTGCGCGTCGATCGAATAGAAATTGACGATCGAGCCACCGCCGCGCGCTTTCATGTGGGGGAAGGCGGCGCGCATAGCCCACCAGCTGCCCCAGGTGCCGATTTCCAACGTCCGCTGGAGCATATCGTCCGTTTTCTGCTCAAGCAGAATATTGGGTGAAAGCTGCGATGCATTGTTGACGAGGATGTCTAGTCCGCCAAATTCGCTGACGGCGCGGTCGATCATCGCTTCGACTTCGGACTTGACGCCCATGTCAGCGGACATGCCCACGGCGCGGACGCCGGATGTTTTCGTGATTTCCGCCGCGACGGCTTCAGCAGCGGAGCCATCCCGGCCGGTGATGAGCAGGTTCGCGCCTGCCTGGGCAAGACAGCGGGAAATGCCATGGCCCAGACCCTTGGCTCCGCCGGTGACGATTGCAACCTTGTCCTGCACCAAACCTGTCACGCAGCTACTCCTGTCATCTGTTCGCTCAGCGCACGATCCATGTCCATGCGTTCCTGGCAATAATCCTTCGTGAAAACATAGCCGCGGATGGCCCCCGCTGCATCCAGATAGTGATATTTGATGCCGCGCTCGTCATTGGCGATTTCCTGCCACTGGCCTTCCACGCCCATCGGCGCGGGCAGCAAGACGACGGGATAGGCCGTGGTTTTGACCTGCACGGAAAGTGGCGGGAAGCGAATATCCGTCGGTGTGCCGAGCGCACTGGGTGCGATGGCGCGTGCTGCTGCCATGATCGGCGTCACATAGGCGGCCAGCCCCTGCGGATATTCCGCGCAATCGCCGATCGCATAGATGTCGGGATCACTGGTGCGGCCGGTCTGATCGACCTTGATGCCTCGCGCGACTTCCAGTCCCGCATCCTGCGCCAACTGGATGTGCGGACGCAGGCCAACAGCGGAAAGAACCGCCGCGGCATCGATCGCCATGCCATTGTCAAGTTCGGCCCGGATACCGCTTTCGCTCTTGTGGATGGCGAGGACCTTGCGGCCCAGATGCCACTCCACGCCCTTTTCCAAAAGCGCATCGCGAATCATGTCGCCGACGCCTGGCGGCACGAGCTGGGCCAGGGGGTGGCCGAGCATGTCGACGACCACCGGCTGATAACCGCTTGCCGAAAGGTCGTTGGCAAATTCGGTGCCGACAAGCCCGCCGCCCATGACGAGTACGCGGGCGCTATCGGGCAGCGCTTCCCGAAATTCGCGATAATTATCGAGATTGTTGACCGCGAGCGCACGATGCGCGGCGTCGCCGTCAATCGGCGGACGGACCGGATCGGCACCCAATGCGAGCACCAGCTTGTCGTAGAAGATCGGCCCGCCGGTGGTCAGAACGGCCTTGTCCTGCGGATCAATGGCTTCGACAATGCGCCCGGCCCGCAGGTCGAGCTTCAGCTGCGCCGCCATTTTCTCAGCCGGTGTGGTGATGAGCGTTTCGGCGACCTTGCCCTTGGCAAGCGCGGTCGACAGCGCAGGCTTGGAATAGAAATGCCCATCATCCTGCGTGACGAGCGTCAGCCGGGCGTCCGGCGCAAGCTTGCGAAGCTCGCGCAGGACGCCATATCCGGCAAGGCCGCTACCGACGACCACGATATGCGGGGTTCCCGTCACCGAATGCTGGCTCCGATCAGAGGAAGATGGCGAAGTTGGACATGCCGATTGTAGACTGGTCGACGATGATTTCCCGGCTTGCCAGCTTGTATGCGCCATCGACCAGCCGCCAAATGTCGCGGCGTTCAGCGCTGATCGTCTCATTTTCCGGATTGTCCATGCGGCTGCGCTCCACATAGAGGTAGCTCACCACTTCATATTCCCCGGCCGTCTCGCTTTCGGCGATGCGGACATTGGTGACGAAGCGGCGAGTGCGCGACGGCGGATCTTCAGCCCAGGCGCTTTTCGACAGGCGGCCGGTCCGCATCAGGATCGATCCGTAATTTTCGTCGAAATGCTTCATCGTCCGCACCACGTCCCGGTCCTTGTTGGGGCCGTTGCGGGTGAGGCGCAGAGGCGCGGTGTAGCTCAGATCCTTTTCCAGATAGGCGACCCAGTCGTCGAAACGGCGTTCGTCGAGCGCGGCGGCCTCGTCATAGAGGGTTTCGAGCAGGCGGTTATAGACTTCCGACCCCAGCGGCACGCGCTTGGTGGACACCAGGCCGCGCATGACGCTAGTCTTGTCGATGGCGGCGGTCGCGTAGTTCACCATAGATATGATCCTCTCTTTCGCGCGGCTCAGGCGTCGGCCATCAGGTTGTAATAGGCCATCCACCAGGCCCATTGCGTATCGTCCTTGGTGAAGCCGGGGTAGAGATCCCCGCCGCCGACCCAGCCTTCTGGACGTTCATGGCCATGGAGCGCCTGATATTTGAGGGTGATAGACTTGCTCATGTGACCGCGCGAATTACGCATGATCTGCGGCCATGTATCGGCATCATCCTGCTCGATCGTCCCCGATGTGCCGGTCGACCAGATGGCGTTCTGGAGCATGTCGCGCTTCACATCTTCCGGCGCGTCTTTTTCCGCGAAGATGAAGTTCACGAATTCCACCTTGTCCGGCCCCTTGGGCACATAGGTGTGTAGCGACAGCGCGCCCGACGCGCCGCCATCCATGCGAGGCGCGAAGATGAACGCGATCAGGATATTCGGGAACATGCCACCGACCTGGGGAGGGATGTTCGCAAGCTGGCTGACCTGATCTTCCGACAGATTCTTGAACAGTTGCGGGATCAGTTCCTTGGTGATGCCCGGAGGCGGCAACAGGTTCAGGCGTTCTTCCGTCGACTTGCCTTCAAAGCTGACGTCGGCGAACATCTTGAAGGTCTGTGCCGCTTCAAGGCAGCGCAGCGTGTGACCTTGCGGAACGGAAAGATCGACGCCGTACATGCCCGGCGCATTGTCATAGATCGACTCCGGCGTGCCGCCCATGATCCCGCCTTCCATCAGCGAGCGATGCAGGGTCAGCGTGTGGAAGCCATCCGATCCGGACTGTTCGCCGGGAATCTTCCAGTTGCAGGGCAGAACGAAGCGCTGCGGCGGGCCAAGCATCTCAAGGCCGTTGTCGGTGCGGCAGAAAAGCTGGTCGAGATAGAATTTGGCGTCGCCCAGATAATCCTCGAACGAGAGTTCCTTGTTCCAGGTGGCGAAGATCAGCCCCCCATAGAGATGAACGCGCGCCTTCTTGAGACCCAATTCGTCCTTGGAACGCTTGTTGCCGTGCATCTGCTCCTTTTCGATCGGCGCGCCGATGAAGCTGCCGTCAGAGCGGAAGGCCCAGCCGTGATAGATGCAACGGTGAGCCTGGGCATTGCCCGCTTCGGCCGTGCAGACCTTCATCCCACGATGAGGACAGACGTTGAGCATCACATGGATTTCGCCACTGCGATCACGCGAAACGATCACATTGTCTTCCGCCATGTCACGCATGACATAGTCGCCCGCCTTGGGGATTTCCGATTCATGACCAAGGAGGAGCCAGGTGCGCGCGAAGATGCGCTCCATCTCCAGCTCGTAAAGCTCCTTGTCGTTCATCACTCGCAACGACACCTCATTCATGTCACGATTGATGAGGTCGTCCAGAGTCGTTCCATCACTAAGCGTCAGCCCGGCATTGTGCAGCATCTTGCTCTCCTCAAGGATTTCCTTAGATTGAGTCGTGTTATACATATTGAACTAAATCTGTTCAAGGTGTAATGTTGCTTAGGTTGGAAGGAGAGGCTGATGAGCCAGAAGTTGAAAGTTGTGATCGATAAGCCGGCTTGTTGCGGCTATGGGATTTGCGCTGAAATCTGTCCCGAAATTTACAAACTCGATGCCAACGGTATTGTGTACGTAGATGACGAAATCGTCCCCGAAGGATTGGAAGAGCGCGCCCGTGAAGGTGCCGAAGCCTGCCCGCAGGCCGCCCTCGCAATCGAAGAAGTCTGATTCGGACTCAAGGATGGGCCGTTCCGGCATGTCCATGTCCTGTCACTGGATAGGTTTTCGGCGCAGGCTTCCTGCTGCACCGTCGTCCGGCAGGCACAGGAGAGGATTGCGCCGATGGAACAGGCCGACATGTTGTTTACGCCATATGCGATCGGTTCGCTGAAACTCCGCAACCGTTTCGTGATGGCGCCTATGACTCGCAATTTCTCTCCCGGCGGAATCCCGTCTGAGGGGGTGGCCGGTTATTACCGGCGGCGAGCTGAAGCCGATGTCGGACTGATCATCACCGAAGGGGTAGGGGTGGATCATCCCTCCGCGGTGGGACGGGAAACGATGGGCGGCGGCGCTTCGCCTGTCCTGCATGGCGAGGAAGCCCTGGCGCGCTGGCGCGAAATCGTCGCCGGAGTGCATGAAGCGGGTGGGCTCATCATACCCCAGCTATGGCATCAGGGGGTCATCCGCGTGCCGGGAACGGGTTATCATCCTGATGCTCCTTCGGCGCGCCCCTCTGGTGTGTGGGGCCCGATCGACAAGGCGATGGTTCCGCCGGAATATCTGGAACTGGTGCGTGAGCCCACAGCGCCGCTCACCGACAGCGAGATAGGAGACATCATCGCCGCTTTCGTCCGCAGCGCAGTCAATGCGAAGGCGGTAGGCTTTGACGGCGTGGCATTGCACGGGGCGCACGGCTATCTAATCGACAGTTTCCTGTGGCGGCACACCAATATGCGCGAGGATCGCTGGGGCGGTGGAGCTGCCGAGCGGGCAGGCTTCGCGGCCGCACTGGTTCGCGCGATTCGGTCCGCGACTGGGCCTGATTTTCCGATTATCTTCCGCTTCTCCCAGTGGAAGCTTCAGGATTATGACGCGCGCAATGCGGAAACGCCTGGTGAGTTGGAAGCCATGCTGGCGCCTCTCGTCGCGGCGGGAATCGATGTGTTCGACGCAAGCACCCGCATCTTCACGACACCGGCTTTCGAAGGGGCTGACATGGGCCTTGCGGGATGGATCAGGAGGCTGACAGGGAAACCCACCATAGCGGTTGGTGGCGTGGGCCTCAGCAAGGATCTGCAATCCTCCTTCGCCCAGCCGACGGTCATGACCGATAATCTGTCATTGGTGGCAGACAGGATGGCGCAGGGCGAATTCGATCTGATCGCGGTCGGCCGCGCTCTGCTGATGGATCCGCAATGGGTTTCCAAGATGCGGCATGGCGGAGAGGTCAAGCCTTTTCGGCTCGACGCCTACGCCACGCTGGATTGAAGGCCGCTGGTTCGATCTTAATAGCTGTCCGCCGCCGCATAGACGTGAATGCGTGCGATGTTGGTTCGTTCGGACTGCTGTGCGATGACGACGACCGCATCGGCAATATCCTGGGGCTGCATCGGCGGGATGAAGCTATCCCATGAAGGTTGGCCTCTGGCCTTCATATCCTCGAAGATTTCCGTGCTGGTGGTGCCGGGCGCAACGATGCCTACTTTGACTCCCGTCCCGGCCAGTTCGACTCTCAGGCAGTCGGTAAATGATTCCAGTGCCCGTTTCAGCCCGCCATAGACACCTACGCCCGGAGCAGTGATGTTTGCACCGATGCTGGAAATGTTGATGATCTGCCCCTTGCCCGCGGCCTTCATAGTGCGCGCGAAAAGAGTGCTGGCACGGACCACCGCTTCATAGTTGATCGCGATCATGGGGCGTAGCTGGTCGAGGTCGAATGCGTCGATCGGCGCGGCGTGCAGCATCCCGGCATTGTTGACCAGAATGTCGGCGCGACCAAATCGCTCGAGCACGAAGTCGTGTAACCGTTGGGGGGCGTCTGGATCCGCCATGTCGGCGGCAAAGGCAGTGCTTCCACGGCCAAGTTCCTCGGCCAGCGCAGAGAGACGGTCGGCCCGCCGTGCGACCAGCACAAGAGTTGCGCCCGCTTCGGCAAGCGCGCGGGCGCTGGCCGCGCCGATGCCCGAAGAAGCGCCGGTGACGATGGCGATCTGCCCTTCCAGATTATTCATGACGTGATTTCCTCTTCCCAGATCAGACGAGACGGATCAGCCTCTTGCCGTCATTTTCCCCGCGATAGAGACCGGCGAGCGCATCGGGGCAAGCTTCGATCCCATCCAATATGTCTTCGCGCCATGTGATCCGGCCTTCCGCGATCCATGCACGCAATTGCGCCGCCGCGTCGGCATAGCGATCGACATGATCGAAGATGACGAAACCTTCCATTCGGGCCCGCTTGACGAGCAGGTGGCGTTCAATGCGTGGCCCCGTTGGCCATGGCGCCCAGCGGTCTATCGATGCAGTTCCGCATATGATCACACGCCCGCGCAGCGCCAGATGAGGCAGAACCGAATCGCTGATCCCACCGGCGACATTGTCGAAATAAACGTCGATGCCCTGCGGCGCATATTCCGCGATCGCCGCCCCCACATCCTGCGCGCGGTAATCGATGGCGTGGTCATAGCCATAGTCTTCCACGCAGCGCCGCACCTTCTCCGGCCCTCCGGCTATACCGATCGTGCGGCAGCCAAGGATGCGGGCGATCTGGCCAACTGCTGATCCAACCGCGCCGGCCGCGGTCGACACCAGCACGGCCTCACCCGCGCGGGGCTGGCCGGTCAGGGTGAGAGCCAGGTAGGCCGTCATGCCGTTGATACCGAGAATGCCGAGCGATGCCCGCATCTCCCGCTCCGTGGTACGCTGGACCACCTGATCCGCCGCGACGCAGGCATAATCCTGCCACCCGAACCAGCCCGTTACATGATCGCCGACCGCATAATCCGGATGCGCGGAGGCCAGTACCTGGCCTGAGGCAAGGCTGCGCATGACCGAACCGATGGCCACGGGAACGGCGTAGTTGCCCGCGTCGGCAATCCAGCCGCGCATGGCCGGTTCAATCGACAGATAATGATTACGCACCAGTATCTGGCCCTGGGCAGGCTGTTCGATCGGCGCTTGGCGAATGGCGAAATTTTCGGCCTGCGCGATTCCCGCGGGCCGAGACGTCAATATGACTTGGCGGTTGAGATCAATCATCCATTCCGGCCTTGACGAGGGTGAATTTTCGTCGCGAAATCTTCCACCCGTCCGAGGTGCGGACCAGGCAGTCGTCATAAAAGCCAGTCGCGCGATGGGTCACGCCACCCTGAGCCGCTTCGGGCAGGATCGCGTCCACATAGCTGCGCGCATGCACCTGGTTGTTGCGATTCTCTATCACGATATTGGTGATGCGGTGTAATGTCAGCCCCATGTTCCGGTGCGCGGCCGCCATATATTCTGCGATTTCGCGCGGACCGCGCCAACGCCCGAAGCTGCCATAATCGGCTTCGCAATCATGGGCGAAGCAGGTGCGAAACAACGGCCAGTCACGCGTATCGATGCCAGTGGCATAACGCAGCAGCACATGTTCGATCGCACGTTCGTCGTCAGCGCCGACGGGCAAGCGTCTCACCAGGCTGTCATGTGCGGGCATCTTCATTCTCTCCCCTTGTTTCCAGCAGAAACATAGAGAGGCGCCATTCAATCTTGCCCGCCAAAGGATAGGATTGGCCTGCATGATCCTGCTATTTATGAATAATTGGCGAGCGCATATATCGTCTGTCCGTAGGAGAAGGAAAATGCGGTGGCCGAAGACATGATATTGATTGACGTCGCCCTGACGACGACGGAGGCCAATCGCGGGGCTTTGGTAAGCTTGCTCGGCCAGACGGTTGCCGGATCGGAGGCGGAACCGGGATGCGCCACCTATCGCGCCACGGTCGCGCTGGATGATCCGCTGAAATTCCACATCCTGGAATTGTGGGAGAGCGAAAGCGCCTATCTGGCACATTGCAAAGGCGCGCCCCTTGCCCGGTTCCTGGAGCAATTGCCGGGATGCGGGACAATCGTGTCGATCAACCGGAGAGCAGGTCCTTTCCAACTCTATGAGAAAAAGGCATGACGATGGACAGCGCGGTCAATCAATCGGTTCGACAAGCGTTGCACCGCGCCATTGCCGAAAAGGGCGAAATCGGCATTCAAGTGGCCGCCTATCTGGGCGAGGAACTGGTGATCGATTGCTGGGCCGGGGTAGCCGATCGGGAAAGCGGTCGTCCTGTCGATGCCGATACCTTGTTCAACGTGTTTTCCGTGTCCAAGGCCGTCGTGTCGACGGCGGTCCATGTGCAGGCAGAAAAGGGGCTGGTGGAATATGACCGGCCCATCGCGGACTATTGGCCGGAATTCGCACAGAACGGCAAGGAAACCATCACCGTCCGCGACGCCCTCAACCACCATACGGGCACGCCGCAGATGCCGCCCGGAACGACGCCGGAATCCATGTGCGACTGGGATTTCATGGCGCGCGGCATCGCCGGCCTGACTCCCATATTACCGCGCGACAAGCCGGCCTACCAGGCGATGTCCTTTGGCTGGGTATTGGGCGAGGTGGTGCGGCGAACCGATCCGCAATGCCGGGACTTCGGGCGCTTCGTCCAGGAAGAAATATGCGAACCCTATGGCATCACCGATCTGTGGATCGGCATGCCCGACGAGGCCGAACGGCGCGTCGCGACGCTGGTGGATGAAGGGTCGTCGGCCAGCTTTCCCGACGACAGCTATTTTGCGATGGCGCTGCCCAATAATGTGCGCCTGATCCCCGACGTGTTCGAACGGCCTGCGGTGCGCCGCGCGGCGGTGGCGGCGGTCGGCGGCATCTTCAATGCGCGTAGTGAGGCGCGCTTCTGGGCAATCTGGGCCAATGGCGGCGCTCTGGACGGGAAGCGGCTATTGTCGAAGGAGAGGGTCGATGCGGCCTGCCTGCCGCGCGCCAACAGTGAGGCGCCCGATCCGGTTTACTTCAACGCGCCAATGCCACTCAGCCAGGGTGGTTTCTGGATGTATTCGCCCACCACGCCGCTGACTTGTCCTGCAAAGGGCGAGCGCACGATCTGCGTCCCCGGCGCGGGTGGCTCGCTGGGCTGGGCCGATCCTGATACGGGTCTTGCCGTTGCCTTCTGCCATAACCGGATGATGCGCCCGCGCAGTTGCGAGGACCATCCTCTGTACGAAATCGCCGACGTCATACGCTCCAGCCTGGGTGTCTGAACGCATGGAGGTTTTCGATCATGTGATCGTCGGCGGCGGGACGGCCGCGGGCATATTGGCGTGGCGGCTGACCGAGGCGGGGCGCAGCATATGCGTGCTGGAAGCGGGGCCGTCCGATAGCAAATTCTATCATCGCGTGCCCGCCGGGTTCATCAAGACGTTGTTCGATCCCGACGTCACCTGGCAGCTCGCGAGCACGCCCAATCCCCACAGCGGCGATCGGCCGATCCAATATACGCAGGGCAAGGTTCTGGGCGGATCGAGCAGCGTCAACGGCATGGTCTATAATCGCGGTCAGCGCGCCGACTTCGATCATTGGGCGCAGCTGGGCAATCGTGGCTGGGGTTATGATGACATATTGCCCTATTTCCGCCGGACCGAGCGACGGGAAGGGGAGGGCGACGATGCCTATCGCGGGCGCGAGGGGCGCTTGGGCGTGAGCACATCGCCTTGGCCGAGCGCGGTGGTCGATGCTTTCATCGATTCCGCAGCCGAGCGGGGGCATCCCTATAATCCCGATTATAATGGCGCCCGGCAGGAAGGCGTGGGCCGCTATCAAAGCGCAATCGCAGGGGGGCGGCGCGCCAGCACAGCTACCGCCTTTCTGCATCCTGCAAGGCGGATGGGCGCCGTGGTGCGAACTCATGCATTGGCAACGTGCATCCTGATGGAAGGAAAACGCGCGAGCGGCGTCGCTTATCGGCAGCATGGTGAGACGAAGGAGGTGATGGCGCGGCGGAGCGTTATTCTGGCGGCTGGAACGACCAATACGCCCAAGCTGCTCCAATTGTCAGGCATCGGTCCTGCGGCGTTGTTGCAGCGCCATGGTATTCCGGTGCTGCACGCCCTGCCCGGTGTGGGTGAGAATTTCCATGATCATTACAGTCCACGCCTTGTGGTCCGGCTGCGCGAGGGCGTGGACAGCCTGAACGCTCACGTGCGGGGTCTGCCTCTGGTCGGCCAGATGCTGCGCTGGATGAGCGGTCGGCCGAGTATACTCGCGCTGTCGCCCGCGCTGGTGCATGTGTTTGGGCGCAGCGACCCGGCCTTCGACATGACCGACTACAGCCTGGTTTTCACGCCAGGCAGCTACAAACAGGGCTTTATCGGACGGCTTGACGATTTTCCCGGCATGACCTGCGGGGCGTGGCAGATGCGCCCCGAAAGCCGGGGCCATGTACGGATAGCATCGGCGGACCCGATGGATGTGCCGCTGCTCGATCCCGATTATCTGGGAGTGGAGAAGGATCGCGCTGTCCTGATCGCGGCGTTGCGGGAAGCGCGCGCGATCCTGTCTGCCGCGCCGCTGGCGCCGATGGTTGAAGGTGAACTTTTCCCCGGGCCGGATGTCCAGAGTGACGACGAATGGCTGGATTTCGCCCGCCAATATGGCAACAGCAGCTATCATCTGGTCGGAACCGCCAAAATGGGACCGGCTAGCGATCCGATGACGGTGGTGGATGATCGGTTGCGGGTTCATGGGTTGGACGGGCTGCGGGTGGTGGATGCCTCTATCATCCCGGTTATCCCGTCAGCCAACACCTATGCCGCTACGATGATGATCGCCGAAAAGGCATCGGACATGATTCTGTCCGACGCCTAAAAGGCTTGCGGCTATTCCCGCTTGGGCAGGGCGTAGGCGACCAGTTCGTCGCTTGCGCCCGACAGCATTGCGCCGTGTCCGCCTGCCGCGATCACCACGAACTGGCGGCCGCTGGCATCGGACCAGTAGGTGGAAGGGGAGGCGTTGCCGCCAGCAGGCAGTCGCGCCTTCCAGAGCAGGCGGCCCGTTGCCGTCTCATAGGCGCGGAACATATGTTCCTGTGTCGCGCCGATGAAGGTGAGGCCGCTCGCTGTTGCGACCGATCCACCAATATTGGGCACGCCCATGGGAATGGGCACGAAAGTCGGCAGGGCCAGCGGGCCGCTGTCGCGTGAGGTGCCGAATATCTTGCTCCAGACCAGTTTGCCGGTTTTGAGATCGACGGCGTTGATGCGCCCATAAGGTGGCTGTTGGCAGGGAATGGCCAGCGGCGAGAGGAAAGGTGCGATATGGGCGGCGTAGGGCACGCCCATCTGCGCGACCGGACCGCCGACATCGCTCATATGCTCGGCGTTCATCGGTTTGATGCCCTGCCGGTCGGCATCGGCCCTTGGTATCAGGCGATTATAGTTGGCGACCTGATTGTTGTTCACGATCATCAGGCCGCGCCGGGGGTCGACCGATACGCCGCCCCAGTCGATCCCGCCCAGATAACCGGGCCAGGTGACGGTCGGATGATCGGTCGACAGAGGCGTCATGTCGCCATCGAAGCGTGCCTGCCGAAAACGGATGCGGCACATCGCCTGATCGATGGGGGTGAGGCCCCACATGCCCCTTTCTGTAGGGCGAGGGCCGCCGAAGCTGGGGATGGCGACCGAATAGGGCTGGGTCTTCGACAGCCGTTCGCCGGGGACGGCGCCCTGAGGGACGGGGCGTTCCTCAACCGGCAATATGGGCTTGCCGGTTGCGCGGTCGAGGAAGAAGATTTCCCCGCGCTTGGTCGGCTGGAGCAGACCGCGCACGCCGCCGGGAAGATCGACCAGGGTCGGCTGGGCAGGAACATCATAGTCCCAGAGGTCATGATGCGTTGTCTGGAACGACCAGCGTACCGCGCCGCTTTCCGCGTCCAGCGCCAGCACGGCACTGGAATAACGGTCATCATTGGCCGTGCGATGCCCTCCGAAATAATCCGGCGTGGCGTTGCCTGTGGGTACATAGACAAGCCCCAGTGCTTCGTCCGAACTCATCGGTGCCCAGCTATTGGGCGTGCCAGGCGTAAAGATAGCGCCGGATGGCGGCAGGCCGTGCTCGTCGGGTCGACCAATGTCGAAAGCCCAGGAAAAATCGCCCGTGACGGCATCGAATGCCCGGACGACGCCTGAAGGTTCCTTGATTTTCTGGCCATCCATCACCCAACCGCCCAGCACGAGGCGGCCCCGTACCAGCGCGGGGGGCGAGGTAACGAAATAATAGCCCTTGTCGACGTTGCCCAATCCGACCTTCAGATCCACCTGGCCGCCCCGTCCGAAGCCGGGGCAGAGGCTGCCGGTCGCGGCGTCGAGTGCGATCAGCCGGGCGTCAAGCGTCGCGGTATAGATGCGCTCGGCGCAAACGCCCGTTGCCTGCGGGACGCGATAATAAGTGACGCCGCGGCAGACGAGACCATAGACGCCCGCAAGATCGGTCTTTGGATGATGCCGCCACAATTGCCGACCCGTTTCCGGATCGAGTGCGATCACATCATTATTGCCAGCGCAGAGGAACAGGCGATTGCCCACCTTGAGCGGGTTGGCCTGAAAGGCGGAGCCCTGCTTGCCGTCGCTCAGCTTTCCGGTGTGAAAGGTCCAGGCCTTTTCCAGATTGCCCACATTGGCAGGTGTGATCTGAGCCAGCGGCGAAAAGCGCGATCCGCCGCGATCGTTCCCATAGGCGATCCAGTCGCCATCGGCCGTTTGCGAAGGCCCGGCTCCCCAGATGTCGCTGTCGGCCGTCGGCGATCGATCGATCCAGAAGGCGGTGCCGACTGCGCCGACCAACAGCAGCAAAAGGCCGGGCCACATGATGCGCGCGCCGACGAATCGTCCGGCAAGCCCGACGTGCCGCCGATAGAAGGGGGTGAGCATATAAAGGCCCATGGCGACAGGCATGGCGAGCCGGGGGGCAAGCGCCCAGCTATCCAATCCGACCTCCCAAAGCGCCCAGCACAGATTGGCTGCCAGAAAAGCCCAATAGACGGTAACGGACAGAGCCGACCTGCGGCAGCCAAGATAGGCCGTAACGACCATGACAAGGCCAGAGAAAACATACCAGATCGATCCGCCGAGCAACGCCAGACGTCCTCCCAGCCATAATAGAGACAGGCCGACGAGGCACATCAACAGAAGGAAAAGTACATTCAGAAAGCGTTGCATCGGGCCCCCCGGGGAACTGGCTAAACTATGGCAGGATCAGGCGGGCAATTGCGCCGCGAGCCAGTCCGGCACGTTCAGCCGATAGCATTTCTGTTCGTAGAGTCGGCTGATCTTCCAGCCTTGCCCTGTGCGAACGAATTCATGATGATACCAGAGGCCAAAGACCAGCGTGTCGGTCGTTTCGCCGTCACTGACGGTCATCGGATTGTAGCAGGCCGTCTTGGTCTTTGCCCGGTCGCCCTCAATCTGATACTGGGTGGTTGAAACCGCGTGTTGAAAGGCGGGAATTGGTGCCAGACTCTCCGCAAGGAACGTCTTGATTTCCGCCAGTCCGCCGACGATGCCCACCATTTCCGAATAGTCGATCACCGCATCTTCGGTGAAATAGCGGTCCAGCGCGTCCCAATCGCGTGTATCGACAGCGTAGCAATAGCCGACGATCAGGTCCTGAATTTCGAACCGATCAGACATTTCCTGCAGGGTCAGTGTCATAGCCTCTCCTTTATTCTATAGAATTGTTGCTGACACAGTGCGGGACGCACGCCGCCTTCCATTAGGTAGGTGTAGAGGGGGGTGGCTATGGGGATGAAACGGCACCCCCGGGGCGATCCCGCGGACCATTTTATCAAGGAGATTATTATGGGCCTTGCCCCGTTCACGGAAGCCGATTTCGTCCTGTCCAAGGAGAAGCGGGCAGAAATCACCGCCGGGCTGACCGAGCGGCAGGCGTTCATGGTCAATCACTGGATGGACCTGCACGAGGTCATCAACCGCGGCGATTGGGACGGCATGGACCGGTTCTTCAACACCGACACCATGACCTATGACAATCCCAACCGGCCTGACCTGGGCACCTATCATGTCTGGAAGACCTCGCCGCAGGGCCTTTACAAGACTTTCCCGCCCAGCCTCTATCGCACGCTGAAGGCATGGGGCCGCGGCGAGGACGAGATCTGCGTCCTGTGCCACCACCATGGCAAGCACACCGGCGGTCCTTACATGGGCGTCCAGCCGACCGGAAATGACCTCAATGTCCTGTGGTTCTCATGGCTGCGTTTCCGCGGCGACAAGATCGACCATATCTATTCGATCTCCGACGTGCTGACCATGCTGAAGGATCTGGAAGTCATCAACGTTCCGCAGCCGGTCGACCCTTACAAATAATCGACATGCCGGCCCGGCGCGCATCGATAGCGCGCCGGGCCGGCAAGCTTTTGGATAGGGATCGATCAACCGTCTACGCCTCTATTAAGGCTCTGCGCGATCTGAAAGCGTACTATTCGCCTGCTAGCGGGCGTATGCGCTAGGGAGATACCCAAAACGCTTCAGGCGGCAGCGCAACCATGTAGCGTAAGCTGGCCCGAACTGAATTCCCGAACTTGCGATAATGTCACGGCAATGCTGGCTTTTAGAGGCTGAAGCCTCCATCGACGATCAAGGTTTGACCGGTCACATATTTCGCCTTGTCGGAGGCCAGGAAAGCCACGGATTCAGCGATATCCTCACCACTACCGAAACATTGCAAGGCTATGCGCTTGCGCTGCGTTTCCCATATTTCAGGTGAATAGAGCGACTTGAGGAAATCGGCGCCCAAACCGGCATCGATGATCCCCGGCGCGACCATATTGGCCCGAATGCCGTAGCGGCCTTCCTCCTTGGCGACCGCGCGGCCCAATGCTTCCATCCCTGCCTTGGGAACGGAGGAAAGGGCATCACCGGGCGGGAAACAGTAATTGGCGACCGAAACGACCGCGACGAAATTGCCGAAACCCTGGGTACGGAAATGGGGAAGGGTTGCAGACACGATGCGGGTAAAGCCGATCAGTTCGATCTCGATCACTTCGCGCCATTGCTCTTCGCTGATCTTGCTGACGAAAGGCTGGGGTATCTCGACCCCGCTGGCAAAGATCATGGTGCCGATGGTGCCGAACCGATCGACGGTCGCGCGGATGCCCGCTTCTATGGAGTCGCGGTTGGATAGATCGCAGGAAACGGGAAGCGCCTGACCGATGCCATTCTGCAAGGATGCCGCGACCGCCAGCGCTTTCTCGCGGCTGGAACGATAGCCGATGGCGATATTGTCCCATTCGGTTGACAGGCGGCGGCAGATGGCGCTGCCAAGGCCACCCGTCCCACCAACCACAAAGGCCGCGCCCTTGTTCATAGTGGCATGTGGATAGCAAGGTGGTGCAGCAGGCGCTCGGCAAAAGCATCGTTGCGGTCCCCGGTGAACATGTGGCCCACGCCACGGGCGATCTCGACGTGCAATTGCGGGGTGAGCGCATGGAAGCGCTTGACGCTTTCGTCCGAAACGATGTCGCTCAGTTCCGCCTTCACGAGAATCAGCGGCGATTTGACGCGGCGAGCTGCCGCAATAAGCGTCTCTCCTTCCGAGGGAGGGTGGAGAAATTCCGGCGCAGTCGTGCGCGGATCCCAGTGCCAGAACAGGCGACCATCTTCCTCGCGCATCGATTTGGCAAGGCCGGAGACGTTGGGAAGGCGGGGCTGGCCAAGATGGACGTGCAGCGCGTCGGCGGCATCCTCAAGCGATGCGAAGCCGGAATCGCTTGCGCGGAAGAAGCCGCGAATTTCGTCCACTCCCGTATCGACCATATAGGGCGCGACGTCGGCCAGCATGATGAGGCGAACCCGGTCGGGATGGTGTGAGCCACCCACCAGGGCCGATTGACCACCGCGTGATGCGCCCACCAGGGCAAGCGGTCCTTTGATGGCCTGGATGATGGCTTGGACATCGCGGCCATAGGCTTCCAGCAGATAGTCGCCATCGCTGGCCCAGCCGCTGTCGCCATGGCCGCGCAGATCGAATGTCAGGCCATAATAGCCCGCTTGTGCAACGTGCCGGGCCGAGCCTGCCCATGACCGGCGACTTTGCCCCCCCCCGTGGAAAAAGCAGACGGCCGGAGCGGCCGGGTCGCCATAGGCGTCCGCAACCATCTCCAGTCCGTCACCCGGCAGGCTTATCCGCTTTGGCGTTATCATGCCGGAACCGTGCACTTACTCAGCAGCGACTGGCGGCACCATTTCGGCGAACGAGGGATGTTCACCGGGGCCTTTATAGGCGAATTTCCCGGGTGCATGGTGCCATTTGCCGTCGTTGCGGCTTTCATAGGGCGAAGCAACCTCGATCAGGCAGCCATGAGTGCTCTTGTGGCCGACCCAGCTCCACTTCTGCCAGGTCATGTCCGGATCATTATAGGTCTGGCCACCGCCGGGCAGGTGCAATCCTTCCGCCTTCAGCTTTTCCATCGAGCCGGGCACATCGTCGGTCACATAACAGAGGTGATGAACATGCTCACCGACTTTCTCCAGGCGGTCGCCCATGGGCGTGCCGGGGGCGGGCTGGATGAACTGGATTTCCGTGCCGCCATTGTTGACGAACGTAGCCCATTTCATGCCCGCGTCATCGCCGCTGGAGAACTCGTCATATTTCACGATGCGTTCTTCCAGCGATGCGGGATCAAGCACGCGCAGGATCTTGGTCCAGTCTTCAATCGCCTTATCCAGGTCTCGGACGACCATGCAAACATGGGCAAAAGGTCCGCTAGGCATTTACTTTCTCCTCGTATCTCTCAGATTTCCACGATCGCCGTGCCGGAATTGACCGTGCCCCGGCCATCGACATCCAACGTAAATTCGCAGGTCACGACATTGCCGTCGATGGCCGCGACCTTGCCTGTCACCACCGCGCGGTCGCTGCCATAGACATTGTCCAGAAAGCGCGAATCCATCGTTTTGATCCGGCCGCCGGGAAAGGCGCGCATCAGCATGTTCATCATATAGGCGACGTTGATCGGCCCTTGATTGATGACGCGGTCGCCTAGCCCCTTCGCCTTCACCACCTCGACATCGAGATGAATGGGGTTTGGATCGGCAAGGAACACGGCCCATTGCTTCATGGCCTCGGGGCTGACGCTTTCGATCGTGAAGGGCGGCAGTGCGTCTCCGATAGCGTAGCTCATGCGGCGAACTCCTTGCGGGGCAGGACCCACACATTGTCGGTTTCAAGCACTCTGGTCCCATCGAGCAAGTGCAGGCGCAGGCGATAGGTGAGCACGTCCATGACACCAAGCTTGCGGCTGCGCTTGCGGACGAGACTGAGGATTTCGCCTGTCACCTTATAGCTTTCCCCCACCTTAAGGGGAGCGTCGAAGCGCACGCCGCTGCTACCCATCATCGGGCCGTCCTCGACATCGAATTCGCACGCCTCGCACACGCCGGCAACCGTCTTGCCCATCGCGACCTGCGTCGCGATGTAATAATAGATCGGGTGCGCGGTTCCGTCGGTGGCGGGCTCTATCCCGGTCGAACGGCACAAGGCGGCGTTTTCCTCGGCCGTGATGACAAAGACCTTTGTGCCATCCAGCGAAGTGCCAGCGGCGTCCGGGGCAGGAGGAAGATCGTCAAGATCGCTCATGGCAGTTCCTTAGAAGGAGCGCGGCAGGCCGAGGCTCTCGGCGATTGTATTGCGCACCATTTCGTTGCTGATCGGCGTCATTCGCAGGATTCGGTGATCGCGCCAGTAACGCTGCATGTCGGTTTCCGCCGAATAGCCCATGCCGCCCAGAATCTGAATGCCCAGATCCGCGGCCTTCACGGCATTTTCGGTAGCGACCATCTTGAGCATGTTCGCTTCGATGCCACAGGGCATGCCGTTGCTCTGCATCCATGCAACATTGTAAAGCAGCAGTTCGGTGAGCTTCTGCCAGGTCGCGATGTCCGCCACATAATGTTGCAGAATCTGGAAGCGACCGATGATGCCGCCGAACGCCTTGCGTTGCAGCATATACTCCACCGCATCTTCCAGTACGCCGTCGATCGCGCCCAGGCACTGCGCCCCGACCATGATCCGTTCATTGTTGAGCGTAGGCAGCATCGCATACCAGGCCTGGCCGGGCTCGCCCAGAACATCTTCGTCGGGGACGAAGACATCCTCATAATGAACCTCGCACGAACCCATGGCTCGCATGCCCAGCTTGGGAAGAAGCGAGGCGGTGATGCCGGGCGCCTTCGCATCGACGAAGAACATGGTAAGGCCATGATGCTTCTTCTCGACATTTTTGTCGGTGCGCGCGAGGACGAGCAGGCGATCGGCGGCCTTGGCGCCTGTCGTCCACATCTTGGCGCCGTTGAGTTTCCAGCCGCCATCGACCTTTTCTGCGTGGGTCTTCATCGCGCCCAGAACGTCGGTGCCGCCATCGGGCTCGGTCATCGATAGCGCGACGCGGAGCTTGCCCTGCGCCATGGGGCGCAGCCAGCGATTTTTCTGCTCTTCCGTGCCGACCGCGCCGATCGTCTTCGCGCCGCCGAACGAGGTAAGGCCCCAGACCCACAGCAGACCGCCCGCCGTTCGCGCAAATTCGCGGGCGAAGATCATCTGCATCATGACGTCGCCACCCAGCCCGTCATATTCCTCAGGAATGCCTATGCCGAAAAATCCCTGCTCCGCGATCTTGTCCCACAGTGCATAGGGATAGTTTTCTTCGTCGGCTTCCAGCGTCCGCATCCAGTCCTTGGGCGCTTCCGCATCGACCCAGCGGCGAACGATGTCCCTGAATGCCTGCTGTTCTTCGGTGAGTGAAAAATCCATTGTCATTCCCGTTAATAGCGCTTCGACTAAGCCCCTGTCGGTCGCATTGCGAACCTATCGGACTATAGGGCAGGCCGTTGGTAGAAGCCAAGCATCCGGTCCATCATCATTCCCGACTGATCGGGAACCGGCACATGCATCGCGCCACTGATGGCTACGCAATGAGGCTGTTTAATGTCAGATCGACAATCCACCCTCTACGGGGATGACCGATCCGGTGACATAGGCGCCTGCGCGCGACGCCAGATAGATGGCCGTGCCTGCCAGATCTTCCGGTGTACCAACGCGGCCGCGTGGGACCATGGATACCACCATCTTGCGCATTTCATCGGATGAGATGACCGTCATTTCGGATTCGAAGAAGCCAGGGGCGATCACATTGGCGGTGATGTTGTCGCGGCCAAGCCGCTTGGCGAGCGACTTCGCCATCCAGTGAATGGCGCTTTTCGAGGCCTGATAGGCGTAATTTTCCTTCGGCCCCACCTTCAGGGCACCAACTGATCCGATATTGATGATCGATGCGGGCCGTTCCGCCGTTCCGCCCGCGCGAAGCAACGGCAGGAATTTCTGGAGCGTGAAGAAAGGCGCCTTGAGGTTCAGGTCGATGACCGGATCCCATTCGCTCTCGCCATATTCGTCGATGGATGCGTCCGCCATGGTCCCGGCATTGTTCACAAGGACGTGGACGGCGCTTTCCCGCGCGGAGACGGCCGTGACCAGTGCGTCGATCCCGGCAAGGGTCGACAAGTCGGCAACAAGGCCGGTGCAATTGCCGCCCGTAGTCGCGGAAATCTCTGCCGCCGCCGACATCACCTTGGCTTCCGTCCGGGCGCAGATATAGACTTTTGCACCTGCGGCAGCGAAGCCAGTGGCGATGTGCCGGCCGATTCCGGTCGAGCCGCCGGTGATGATGGCGACGCGATCCTTTACCGAGAACAGTTCCGCCGCGTTCATGCCTTGGCTCCCGCGCCGGCGATCTTCAGGATGAGGTCGACCGTGCCTTCGGGATCTCCAACCAGCAGGGCATGGTCGCCCGGATGGTCATGGACGGTCCAGCCAAGTTCCCGCGCCCGATCGTGCATGGCGGTCATGACGGTGACGGCCGCCGCGATGTAATCGACAGGCTTTGCGATCGTTTCGGCGCCCACGGAGATGACGCAGGCCGTCGCCTTCATCGGCTGGTCCGACAAATTGTCGAGCAGCCATTTTTCGCGCGCCGGGTCCATGAGGTGCGGGTGATCCTTGGCGGCGGCGCGCTGCATTTCGTGCACGCCTGAACCGATGGGACCTTCGCCCGCTTCCAGCATCGCGTCCAGTGCGGCGAGTTGGTCTTCGGGAACGTAGCCCATGAGGGAGGCGATACGTTCGCCCGACCGGGGTATGATGGCGTCGAGATAAATGACCTTGGCGATGCGGTCGCCCACCTCGGCGATGACGCCGGGGGCGACGGTGCCGGCATAGCTGTGCGCTACCAGCACGACGTCGTGCAGATCCTCATATTTGAAGACATTCACGATGTCGCGCACATGAGTCGCATTGCCCACATCACGGCCGATCAGATGCTCACGCTCGCCAAAGCCGGTGAATGTCGGCGTATAGACCTTGTGTCCCTTGGCTTCCAGCAGTTCACGGACATATTTCCATGTCCAGCCGCCCATGCCGCCGCCGTGAAGAAGAACGAATGTGGTCATGAAAATCAGGCCTCCGCCGGTTCGGTGTTCTGGATGAATTCGGGAAACGGATCAGGCCCCCACAGGAACATGCTGTCTTCGGGCGCATGATTGGCTGACGGCCAGTCGACGTCAGACGGAATGAAGTCGATATCGGCCGAATATTCGCTGAAGCTGCCCCATGGGTCGCGTACATAGTAGAAATAATTGGCTCCCAGCACATGCTGGCCCAGGCCCCAATTAGGGCCATAGCCTGCCCGCGCCATCGTCGCGCCGCCCAAGCCCACTTCCATCACGGAGCCGACATCCCAACTGTTGTGATGCATACCTCGCCGGTCCGACAGGACGAGGGCAAGCAAATGGTGGTCGCTGCCATGCACACCATGCAGGAACGCGACGGCCGGTTCGCTTTTGTCGGAAAGGCGCAATCCCAGCGTCTTTTCATAATAATCGATTGCAGCGTTCACGTCAGTTGTGAAGATGGCGAAATGCGAAAGGCGGCGAGGGTAAACCTTCGGAGCCTTGCTGTTGGGAATGGCGCCGGATTCGCCGGGTGCCGAGCTGATGAAGGTGAAATGGCTTTTTTCCGATGGCGTCGCCTTGTCGGCAACGCGCACATTGATTGGCAGGCCATCGAAACCCGCGAACCAGATGCCGTTGGATTCAACTTCTTCGGGCGCATCGATTTTGCTGACCCCGCAGCTGTCGAGATGGGCCGAAAACGCTTCCATCTCATCCGCATAAATGCCGAAGCTCAAATAACGTAGTCGCTTGGCGCCGCCCTGACTCAGCACGCCCCAGCGATGTGGATTGCCGACCGTATAAAGTTCGAGCGCGCCATTCTTGTCCCGCACGTCGAGACCGAAGAGCGTATAGAATTTCCGCGCTTCCTCCAGATCGGGCACTTCAAGCGCGAAATGGTCGATGGAATGGACGCCCAAAACATTGGCGCGGCGTCCTGAAGAGCTTTTCTGGTTCATCCTTCCCTCCTTCGTTGGCCGGGCGCCTATCGAATAGTGCCCGGCCTTTCGGTCATGCCGCCTTGATGGGGTTCACCAGTAGGCCGATCTTCTCGATTTCCACTTCACACACATCGCCGTCTTTCATGAACAGCGGAGGCTTGCGGGCAAGGCCGATGCCGGACGGGGTTCCCATCACCAGAACGTCGCCCGCCTCCAGGGTGAAGCAGGTGGACAGGAGAGCGACAGTGTCGGCCACATCGAAAACCATGTCCGACGTGTTGGCGCTTTGTACGACCTGCCCATTCAGGCGGGTTTCGATCTTGAGGCCTGCGCCACCCGCAGGCAGTTCGTCCGGGGTGACCAGCCACGGGCCGAAGGCGCCGGTATCGTCGAAATTCTTGCCGACGGTCCATTGCGGCGTCTTGAGCTGATAGTCGCGAACCGATCCGTCATTGAACACCGAATAGGCCGCGATGTGCGACAGCGCATCTTCCTTGCTGATATCTTTCCCGCCCTTGCCGACGACAGCGACCATTTCGCCTTCATAATCAAGCTGGTCGGAGGAGGCCGGTTTGATGATCGGAGCGCCATGCCCGATCAGGCTCGAATTGAAGCGGCCGAATACCGTAGGAAATTCCGGCACCTGGAAACCGCCCTCGGCCGCGTGATCCTTGTAGTTGAGGCCAAGGCAGATAATCTTGGGCGCCTTGACCAAGGGCGACAGGAAGGTCAGGTCTTCCACCTTCACATCTTCACCCGTGGCGCTGACCTTGGCGCCGGCGTCCGTCAGGGCGTTGCCGCCGCTGGCGATCAGGGCGTCCAGATCATAAAGCGCAGCGTCACCGAACAGCGCCTTGACGCCCGCACCCGTGTCCACTGCCAGACCGATCGTCCCACCCTTTGTCACCTTTGCCAACCGCATGTTCTATCCTCCTGAAAATTTTCGAAACCGCTTAGTGAGCGGCATGTGATATCACCAAATATATTTCAAGTTATAAAATAGATCCAAGTGAATTGCCACGGTCTGCGAAGCTGATATAGCTGTTCCGATGACAAAAAAGCTGAGCCTGACAGAACGCGCCTATCGGCAGTTGCGGGACGATCTTTTGACTTGCCGGCTGGTGCCCGGAGCGAAGATCAATATCAAGGATATCACCGAAACTCAGGGCTTTAGCCTTGGTGCTGTTCGAGAAGCATTGTCTCGGCTCACGTCCGAAGGTTTTGTAATTCAGGACGAAGCGCGGGGATTTCGGGTAGCGCCCATTTCGATTGGTGACCTTACCGATCTGGTCGCCGTCCGCAGCGACATTGAAGGGCAATGTCTCAGGCGAGCCCTTGAGAAAGGGGGGCTGGACTGGGAGGCGTCCATCGTCAGCGCGGCGCATCGGCTGAGCAAGACCCCAACGCGCGATCCGCAGGAGGCGTCCCGCCTGAACGAGGAGTATGCCGATGCACATGCGGCCTTTCACCATGCTCTGGTGGCGGCGTGCGACAGTCCCTGGCTGCTTAGAATGCGTGATTGGCTTTATGCCCAGTCGGAGCGTTACCGTTATCTTACCGTGCCCATGGCCGATGGCGACCGGGATCTGGTTCACGAACATGCGGAGATTGTCGAGGCAGCGTTGGCGAGAGACGCGGATCGCGCCACTGCGCTCCTGGCGAACCATCTCGTGGCCACGGCCAGGCTGCTGATCGACCGGCAGGAGGCCAAGGGCGGCCCCCCTCCCGAAATGGCTCTGGTTGCGGGTGGGGGCGTTTGACCGCATCTCAGCTTTGCTTGTTCTGACCAGTACCGCCGCCGCTCGCAGGCATCAGCATATTGCTCATGCCGCCATCGACCAACAGATCGACGCCGCTGATATGGCCGGCATGAGGGCTGATGAGGAACAGTATCGCATTGGCCACATCCTCCGCCAAACCCAGCTTTCGCAGAGGAATGTTGGCCTCTCGCTGGTCGCGCCGCGACTGATCCTTATATCCCGCCGCGGTCATTGGCGTGTAGGTGGGGCCTGGCGATACGGTGTTGCAGCGGATGCCGTCCGGCCCCCATTCGATGCTGAGCTGGCGAATCATCATCAGCAGGGCAGCTTTACTGGAAGAATAAAAGCCGAGCGCGGGCGTGGGCTGGGTAGCCGACATGGACGCGGTGGCTACGAAAGCGCCCTTGCTCTTCTTGAGATGAGGATGGGCAGCCTTACCCAGCAGCCAGGACGAACGGGTGTTGATGGCGAAAATGCGGTCGAAATCGCTGATCGGCAGTTCGACCAGCGCGCCGCCCATGATGATGCCGGCATTGCTGATGACGGCGTCGATCCCGTCCATATGCGCGAGCGCCGCTTCGACCATCCTGTCGCCGCAGTCAGGCTCCGCGAGATCGACTACGCTGGTTGCCGCTGCGGGGCCTATTGCGTCGGCCACGACCTGAAGATTGGCCGCGTCGCGATCGGCGAGTAGCATCCGGTGTTCGCCCGGGATCACGGAGCCTGCCGCCAGCAATTCGGCGCATGCCCTACCGATGCCGCTTGCAGCACCCGTGATGATCACCCGCATTTCACTCTCCCTAAAATAAAGATGGCATCGATGCGCCGTGCCTCAGTCCTTCAGGCCCAGCTCTTCCATCAGCGCGCCGCGCAGTTTGAACTTCTGGATCTTGGACGCCGACATGGGCCATTCCTCTATGAACCGGATATGGCGCGGCACCTTGAAGGACGCCAGACGTTGTTTGGTATAGGCGATCAGTTCCTCCGCCTCGACTTCGACGCCGTCTTCCCGTTCGACATAGGCGGCGGGGATTTCCGCCAACCGTTCATCGGGGAGGCCGACCACCTGTGCAAGGCGGACCGCCGGATGGGTCGCCAGCACAGTTTCCACTTCCGCGGCGGCGACATTTTCGCCGCCCACTTTCAGCATGTCCTTGAACCGGCCGTGGAACATGGCATGGCCATGCTCGTCGATGGAGCCGATATCGGCGCTATGATACCAGCCCTCTGCATCCAGCGCCTGGGCGGTCTTTTCCGGGTCCTTGTAATAGCCGTCGAAGAGGTTGTAGCCCCGGATGAGAATCTCTCCGCGCTCGTCGATGCCCTTTTCTTCGCCGGTTTCCGGATCGACGATCTTCAGCTCGATGCCGGGCAACGGGAAGCCAAGCTTCTTAAAGCCCATTTCCGGGTCCATCGCGTAACCGCCGGTTGTTGCGATGCCTGTCGCCTCGGTCATGCCCATGGTGCCGACTTGCAACATATTCGGGGCTTTATCGCGATAAGCCTGACCCACGCGTTCCGGCATAAAGGCGAAACAGCTGTTCTGGAGGCGCACCGAGGACATGTCGGTCTTCGTCCAGTCTGGGTGAGTAATCATCGCCTGATGGAAGGTGACGAAGGGAAGGAACATCATCGTCACCTTTTCCTCCTCGATCTGCTTCAGGCTTTCGCCGGCATCGAAGTGCGGCTGGCCGATGAACGTGCCGCCCACGTCGACCGCGCCGAGCATGCACAGCATCGCGGCGATATGGAACAGTGGCAGCGGCGACCATGCGCGTTCGTCGGGCTGGAAGGACCAGCGATAGCGAGCGAGATTCGATGCTTCGCGGGTGACGGCTTCGTGACTGAGCAGGCAGCCCTTGGGATTGGCCGATGTCCCTGACGTATAGAGAATCATGGCGGTATCACGAACCCTGACCGTCAGGCGGCAGGCATGGATATCGGCTTCGCTCACCGTCTCGACCGCCGCATCGAACGTCGCCTGATCAACGAATCCGGGAGCGGAGCGGCCTCCCAGCATGATAATTCGCTTGAGAAGGGGCGCGCCGGAGAGCGTCAGGGCGGTCGGATCAACCGTATCGGTCAGGTCGGGAAACGCTTCCGTCAGCCGGCAGCCGAAATCGATATGTTCGGTCACCATGTCGTTGGTGATGACCGCGGCCAGATCGGCATTCTCCGCGACATAGGCCATTTCCGGGGCCTTGTAGCGCGCGTTCATCAGGACAGAAACGGCGCCGCACATTGCGTTGGCGAACAGCGTTTCGACAAATTCGATGCTGGACGGCAGGAGGATGCCGACATGATCGCCGCGCTTGATGCCGAGGGCCTTCAGGCCTCGCGCCCGTTTCAGGACGCTCTGGACGACATCGTCATATGTCTTGCGTTCTCCCGGGAAAACGAGCGCTTCCTTGTTCGGGGCCTTGTCCCATCCTTTGAGGAGCAGATCGCCCAAAGTGGTTGCAGAGATACGAATTGGGGCGCAATCTTCGCCTTGTGTGACCACGGATGTCCGCTCCTAAAAATGCCGGTCAGCTGTTGATGGCGATCAGATTGCAGCCATCGCTCCTCTCTGCGCCTTTCGTTGGATAGGTGCGGCCTTGCCTTCCGGGTCCAAGAGCGAGCATAGAGATTTTTGCTTTACTGGTCGGGAATTCACTATGGAAGCCTATGTCTACGATCATGTTAGGACGCCCCGCGGCAAGGGCCGCCCCGATGGCGCGCTGCATGAAATCACCTCGGTCGAAATGGCGACGCAACTGCTTCGCGCGTTGCAGGAGCGCAACGATCTGGATACGGCTCTGCTGGATGATGTGATCATAGGCATGGCGCAGCCGGTTGGTGAGCAGGGCGGCGTGCTCGCCCGTGCGGCGGTATTGCAGGCGGGTTATGCTCAGACGGTTGCGGGGCAGCAGATCCATCGCTTCTGCGCGACCGGGCTGGACGCGGTCAGCCTGATTGCAGCGCAGGTGCATTCGGGCATGATCCAGGCTGGTATCGGCGGCGGGGTCGAGTCCATGAGCCGCACGGTGATGGGCTATGATTCGGGTGCATGGACGTCCGACCCTTCGGTGGCATATGGCAATTATTATGCCCCGCAGGGCATTGGCGCCGACATCATCGCTACCCTTGATGGTTTCACGCGCGAAGATGTCGACGGTTTTGCGGTCGAAAGCCAGCGCAAGGCGGCCCATGCCTGGGAAAATGGCTATTTCAAAAAGTCGATAGTACCCGTGAAGGATGTGCTTGGAGAGGTCATACTCGACCGTGACGAGCATATGCGTCCAGGCACGACGGTGGAGAGCCTGGCCAAGCTGAAGCCTGCCTTTGAAGGGTTCGGCAAGGCGGGCTTTGAAGCGGTCGCCAAGGCCAAATATCCTGAGATCGAAGAATTGAACTATGTCCATCATGGCGGCAACAGCTCCGGCATCGTTGACGGGTCGGGCCTGGTGCTCGTCGGCTCCAAGGAGTTTGGTGAGAAGGCGGGCCTGAAGCCGCGCGGCAAGATTCGGTCCTATGCCAATATCGGGTCGGAACCGACGATCATGCTGACCGCGCCGACAGCGGTATCGCGCAAGGCGCTCAAGGCAGGCGGAATGACCGAGAAAGACATTGACCTGTGGGAGTTGAATGAAGCCTTCGCCAGCGTCGTCATGCGCTTCCAGCGCGAACTGAACATCCCCGACGACAGGATCAACGTGAATGGCGGCGCGATCGCCATGGGCCATCCGCTCGGCGCGACCGGCGCAATGATCCTTGGCACCGTTCTTGACGAACTGGAGCGTCGCGACGCTGCCACCGGCCTTATCACGTTGTGTGCCGCGAACGGCCTCGGCACGGCCGCCATCATCGAGCGCGTCTGAGCGCGCACAAAGAACTTTAGAGCGGGAATTCCCATGAAGACTATGCGACTGGAAAAGGCCGACAACGGCATTGCTATCCTGACCCTTGATGCGGAAGGGGCCATGAATGTCGTCAACGATGCGTTCATTGCCGACATGGAGGAGGCGACGGCACAGATCGCCGGGGACGATGGCATCAAGGGCGTCATACTGACTTCGGGCAAGAAGACGTTCATGGCCGGCGCCGACCTTAAGCAGCTAGTCAACGGATTTGGTACGCTGACTCCCGCACAGGCTTATGCCTTTTCCAAGCGGGCGACCGACATGCATCGCGCGATTGAGCAGTCGGGCAAGCCGTGGGTCGCGGCGATCAATGGCCTTGCTCTGGGCGGCGGTTTTGAACTGGCGCTGGCCTGTCATCATCGCATTTTGGTGGATGATCCCAAGGCACAGGTGGGCCTGCCGGAAGTCAATGTCGGCTTGCTGCCGGGGTCCGGAGGCACGGTGCGCCTCGGTATCATCGCTGGCATGAAGGTGGCGCTCGACCTGCTTCTTTCCGGCCGCTCGGTCGCTCCGGCCGAAGCGCTCAAGCTGAAGATCGTGGATGAGGTCGTTCCTGCGGACAAGCTGATCGACGCGGCCAAGGCATGGTTAGCCAACGGCCCCGATCCAGTGAAGGCATGGGACGTCAAGGGCTGGGTGCCGCCGCAGAAAAAGGGCATGACCGTGCCCGAGGATTCGGCCGCCTATATGATGGCCGCCGGTGGAATCGCGAAGGCTGGTTATAACAGCCCGGCGCCCCTCGCGATTCTCAACAGCGTTTTTCATGGGATGCAATTGCCCTTTGACAAGGCGCTCGCCGTGGAAGGCAAATATTTCGCCAAGCTGCTGACTGATCCGGTCGCGCGCAATATCATTCGTACCACCTTCATCTCGAAGCAGGCGGCCGAGAAGGGCGCTCGCCGTCCTGAAGGCTTCCCCAAATTCGAGGCGAAGAAGGTCGGCGTGCTCGGCGCAGGCATGATGGGGGCAGGCATCGCTTTCGTGTCGGCCAATGCAGGGATCGAGGTCGTGCTGATCGACCGAGATGTGCCGACGGCGGAGAAGGGCAAGGCTTATTCGACCAAGGTTCTAGGCAAGTTGGTCGAAAAGGGCAAAACTACGCAGGAAAAGGCTGATGCCATTCTGGCGCGTATTACGGCGACTGATGACTTCGCCCTCCTCGATGGCTGTGACCTGGTTGTGGAAGCGGTGTTCGAAGATACCGCGATCAAGGCCGAGACGACCAAGAAGGCGGAAGCTGTCCTGCCTGACAATGCGGTATTTGCGTCCAATACGTCGACCCTGCCAATCTCGCAATTGGCTCAGGCATCCCGCCACCCGGACCAGTTCATCGGCCTGCACTTCTTCTCGCCGGTCGATCGCATGGGTCTTGTCGAAGTGATCATGGGCAAGCAGACCAGCAAGGAAACGCTGGCCAAGGGGCTCGATTTCATCGCGCAGATCCGCAAGACGCCGATCGTCGTCAATGACAGCCGCGGCTTCTATACCAGTCGTGTGTTCCAAATGTTGATCCATGAAGGCGCGGCAATGCTGGCGGAAGGCGTCCCTCCTGCGGTGATCGAAAATGCCGCCAAGGCTGTCGGTATGCCGGTCGGGCCGTTGGCGCTGCTCGATGAGTTGACGATCGATCTGCCGCTCAAGATTGTGGATCAGGCGATTGCCGAGGAAGGCGATAAATATACGCCGCCGGCGGGTGTTCCCGTTATGCGCCGGATGAAGGACGAGATCGGCCGATCCGGCCGCAAGTCCGGCGGCGCTTTCTACGATTATCCTGAGGGCGGCAAGAAGCATCTGTGGACGGGGCTGGCGGAGCATTTCCCGGTCAAGGATGGCTGGGATGTCGAGGAACTCAAGAAGCGCTACCTTTACGCGCAGGCCATGGAAACAGCTCGCTGCCTTGAGGAAAATGTGCTGGAGACGCCGCAGGACGCCGACCTTGGCGCCATCTACGGCTGGGGTTTCCCGACATGGACCGGCGGCACGATCAGCTATATCGACACGATTGGGATCGAAAACTTCGTCAAGGAAGCCGACCGGCTTGCTCAGCTTTATGGCCCTCGTTTCCTGCCGTCGGCTTGGCTGCGGGACAAGGCTGCTAAGGGCGAATCCTTTTACGCATCCGCGCAGGACGCGACGGTGAAGGAGCCGATGCCAGCATGAGGCGCCTGATTTTCGAACCGGAGCACGAACAGTTCCGCGACAGCGTCATCAAGTTCATGACGGCGGAAGTCGGCGCCCATGCCGAGCGCTTTCGTGAGCAGGGCATGGTCGATCGCGAACTCTATCTGAAAGCCGGGGAGCAGGGCTTGCTCTGCACCTGGGCGGACGAGAAATATGGCGGGGCGGGGATCGATGATTTCCGCTTCGAACAGATCATCATTGAAGAGAATATGCGCCACGGCGACATAGGCTTTTATATCAATCTCCATAATGATCTGGTCGCGCCCTATATCGCCAAGCTGGGGACGGACGAGCAGAAGGATCGCTGGATGCCCGGCATCGTCAGCGGCGAGAAGATTCTGGCTGTCGCGATGACGGAGCCTTCGACCGGAAGCGATCTTGCTGGTATGCGTAGCAGCGCGGTCGACAAAGGTGACCATTGGCTGCTTAACGGCGCCAAGACCTATATCTCCAACGGCATCCTCAGCGATCTGGTGGTGGTAGCCGCGCGGACCGATCCGAACAGCCGCCACGGCCTTGGCCTCTTTGTCGTCGAGCGCGGCATGGAAGGATTTGAACGTGGCCGCAAGCTCGCAAAAATGGGCATGAAGGCGCAGGACACGGCCGAACTTTTCTTCAATGATGTGAAGGTGCCCAAGGAAAATGTGCTGGGCGATCCCACGCAGGGCTTCCGATATCTGGCGCGGTTCCTGGCCCAGGAACGACTGGTTGCGGCAATCGGTTTCATGGCGACAGCGCAGACGGCCTTCGACATCACGCTCGACTATGTGAAGGAGCGCAAGGCGTTCGGGAAACCGATCGGGGCCTTCCAGAACAACCGGTTCAAGATGGCATCGATGCGGGCCGAACTGGACGCGATCCAGACCTATGTCGACCAGAGTGTCCTGCTGCTCAATGCCGGTGAGCTGACTGCAGAGGATGCGTCCTCTGCCAAGCTGCTGGCGAGCGAGTTGGAAGGCCGGGTAATGGACGAATGCGTCCAGCTTCACGGTGGCGCAGGCTATATGGAAGAATATCGCATTTCTCGCATGTATACCGACGCGCGCATCAGTCGCATTTTCGCGGGCACGTCGGAAATCATGCGCGAGATCATCGGTCGTGGATTGGGACTGGACGAGCGTAAGCTGTCCTGACGGCTTAGCCGGGGGTGCCGGATGCTGAATGTCGAACAAGTACGCAGCTTCCGGGTACCGGAAGCACAGGATGCCTGCGATCCGCGCTCTGCAATCCTCTATGCGCTCGGTGTCGGTGCCGGGTTGGGTGGCATAGACGAGCAGCGTCTGGTCTTTGAGCGAGACCTGGCCGTGCTGCCGACGATGGCCCTGGTGCTGGGCACACCCGGTTTCTGGCCCATGGCGCCGGAACTGGGATGGGACTGGCCGCACATCCTGCATGGTGAACAGACGCTGAAACTGTTCCGCCCGCTTGAATTGGGGCAGTTGGTCAATGGCCGGATAGAGATTACGGATCTGGCCGACAAGGGCGTCGGGAAGCCAGCCCTTGTGCGGGCGAAGCGCATTCTCACGACACCCACCGACCGGCTGATTGCGGAGATGGAGGAAGTGTGGGTTTTGCGTGGTGCGGGCGGCTTTGGTGGTGCACGCAACCTGAGCGGATCGGGGGCTGTCGAGATGCCGGAACGGCTTGCGGATACCGTTCTGGACCTGCCGACGGCGCTCAATCAGGCGATGCTGTATCGCCTGACCGGCGATCGCAATCCGCTGCATATCGATGAAGGCACGGCGCAAGCGGCCGGTTTCGAACGGCCCATATTGCATGGCCTTGCCACCATGGGTCTCGTCGGCCGTGCGCTAACACATGCATGTTGCGACGGCGACCCGACTGGCTTGACCGAGATGCGGGTTCGGTTCACCGCGCCGGTATGGCCTGGCGAAACGGTTCGCACCGAAATCTGGCGTCATGGGGCTGAAATTTCCTTCCGGGCAAGCGTGCCCGACAGGAATATCATTGTGATCGATGGCGGATATGCGCGCATCGGTGGATTTACATAAAAGAACGGGACGCATTAAAGTGAAGATATTGGATGGCAAGGTCGCGTTGGTTTCCGGCTCTGGACGCGGCATCGGCAAAGCCATTGCGCTAAAGCTTGCCAATGCCGGCGCCCATGTGGTCGTGAACGACCTGGATGAGGATGTGGCGCGGGAAACGGCGGGTGAAATCGAGAGTCTGGGCGTGCGCGCTGTAGTGTGCGTGGGCGATGTGACGCAACCCGATTTCGGTGAGACGTTCGTCAAGACGGCGGTCGATCATTTCGGGACGATTGACATCATCATCAACAATGCGGGCTATGCCTGGGATGCGGTGCTTCAAAAGACCAGCGACGAACAGTGGATGGCTATGCTGGACGTGCATTTGAGCGCGCCGTTTCGCATTCTTCGCGCCGCACAGCCCGTGATCGCTGCTGCGGCGAAGGCCGAAATTGCGGAGCATGGCCGGGCCAAGCGCCGGACCGTCATCAATATTTCCTCCGTAGCGGGGCTTGGCGGTAATGCCGGACAGTCGGGTTATGCGGCAGGTAAGGCGGGAGTCGTCGGCCTGACCAAGACGGTGATGAAGGAATGGGGGCGGTATAATGTCACCGTCAATGCCGTTGCCTTCGGCGCCATCATGACCCGCATGACCGCTGGCGAAGCGGGCAGCTCAACGATCAGCATCAAAGGCCAGGACATCAAGGCCGGTGTGAGCGACGAGATATTGGAAGCTATGGAAAAGGGCATTCCGCTGGGTCGCGCTGGCACACCGGAGGAAGCGGCGGGCGCCGTTTACCTTCTGTGTTTGCCCGAAGCCGACTATATCACGGGCGAAGTGATCGTCGCTGGTGGCGGCTGGAAACTTTGAAAAACAGGTGGGCGTTGCGCCCACCTCCCTTTCAGGCGGGCCAACTCGGCGTTCGTCCCTTCATGCCTTCTAAGATAGGGCGCATCGGTTCAGGCACGGTTCCTGCACCAATGCCGGTGCCGAAATTCAGGCCTTTTCGTTCATAAATGCGCCAGCCATCGGTCGTGCGGCGAAGCCTGTCTTCATAACCCCCCACCACCAGAAGGTCTGTTGCACGGAGTGGATCGGCATCAGGAAGCGCGAACCAGTGCCAGGCAAGGACTCGGCTGGCGGCGCGGGCTTCGTCGCCGCTCACTTCAATCACCAGATTGGTGACATTATGCGAACAGCCCGTCAGCGCGCCCTGATAGCTCATGCATTGGGCGTGGATGGCTTCGCGGCCTACTGACTGTGCACCGCCGAAGTCGATTGAGCCGTCCTCCGTGAACACTTCCTTGGCGATGCGGTCATATTGCATCGAATCGACCAGATGGGCGTAGCGGTAGATGCATTCCTCGATCGCTATGCGATCCGCCAGTATTTGAAGGTCGATCGTCATGGCAAATGCACTCCTTTGCGGGTGGCAATGTCGGTCGTGATATCCCATAGACGCGCGGCCTCCTGTGGAGGCATGTCGAAAGGCGTGGGTTCGAACGCCTTGGGATTTTTGAAGATCGCGGCCTTCAATGCCGGCCGTTTGTCATCGAGCAGCAGGCGCGTCGCATTGACGGCTGACTTTTCCGGCGTCGTGCCGAACCAGCCCATCATCCGCATGATGAGTGGCATTGCCGGGTCCTGCATCGCCTTGGTCTTGGTCGAAGCTACGCCGGTGGCATAGAGACCGATGGGACGATCCGACCAGCGCCGCGATGCTTCGTCCAGGAATAGGAAACCTTCCACATGAGTGGTGAGGATGGCCTTGAAGAACCCCCACTTGCGCCGCTCAAACTGCAAATCGTCGAGATCGGGCGGCGCCATGCGATATGGCACCGCTCCGGCCAGATGGACGATCCGCCCGTCACCCGATGCCGCCAGCGTATCGGAGCACAGGCGGTTGATGATAGCCCGTGCCAGATATTGGAGGGCGAAGGCGAATTCCAGCCTGTCAGCGGTCATCGTCTTGCCCGAAAAGGCGCTCATCGCGCTGTGCATCAGGCCATCTATGGCTGGACGCCATGCGGTTATAGCTGTGGCGGCTTCGGCAGCGCCGGCAATCGTCGAAAGGTCTGCCTTGAGAAAGGCTGCGTCTCGCGCCCCTGCGGTCAGCATGGCATCAACAGCAGCCGCGCCGCGATCTGCACTTCGGGCCACGAGAAGGATGGAAGCGCCCTGTTGCGCCACATTCAGCGCGGTAGCGCGCCCGATACCTTCAGTCCCGCCGACGAAAACGAAATTGCCATTTCTCGCCATGACGGGTTACTCCCTTCAGCCGCAGCCGACCACCCCGCCATCAACCGGGATTTGAGCGCCGGTGACATAGGCGCCCGCGCGCGCGCAGAGGAATACCACGATACCCGCGATATCTTCCGGGGTCCCAAGGCGCCTCAGCGGAATATGCGCCAGCAGCGTGGGATCGACATTATCCTCGTCGCGCATGTGGGCCGTCATCTTGGTCGGAAAAAAGCCGGGGATGACTGCATTCACGGTGATATTGCGTTCCGCGAGATCACCCGCCAGATCACGCGTCATCATATGAACGGCAGCCTTGCTCGCTGTATAGCTGTACGCTTGGAGCCGTTCCGTTTTCATGCCCGCGACCGAGCCGATGTTGATGACCCGTGCAGGATCGCCGGGCGTTCCTGCCGCGCCCAGTTCGGGCAGCAGCTCACGGATCATGGTAAAGGGTGTCTGGACGTTCACCGCCATTACGCCGGGCCAGGCCTTGTCAGGGAAGCTGTCGATAGAGCCGCCCCAGGTCTTGCCCGCATTATTGATCAATATGTGACATTCGCCCATCGCATCGCGATAGCGAGCGACGAGATCGACTGCTGCCTCCGGTGTCGACAGGTCTGCGGGCAGGGGGATGCATGGTCCCAGCGCCGCCATTTCCCTTGCGGCCTCTTCGCAGACGTCAGCTTTGCGCGATGTGATTGCGACGCTCGCCCCGGCACGCAATAGGCCTTCGGCAATCATGCGTCCAAGTCCCTGAGCGCCGCCGGTCACCAGCGCTTTCTTACCCGTCAGACTGAACAGGTCGCTCACATCGTCACCACGACTTTGCCGAACTTATGTTGGTCGCGCAGGTGAAGAAGCGCTTCCTTCGCCTGCGCGAGCGGATAGGTCGCCTCTATCACCGGCTTGATCTCATGCTGCGCGGCAAAGGCGAGCATATCCTTGAAATCCTGCGGATCGCCCACCTGGCTGCCGACGATGCTGGCGCTTTTCAGGAAGATGTCGGTGGCGTTGAACTTGACCTCGTTACCTGCGGTCGAACCATAGATCACGATGCGCGCGCCCGGATTGATGGCGCGGACATAGTTGGCGAAGCTGGGCGAAGGGGCGCCATCCAGCACCACGTCGACGCCGCCGGTCAGCTTTCCAACCTGCTTGCGCCAATCGGGATCGGTGTAGAGCAGGCCACCCTTTGCTCCCATTGCAATGGCGCGGTCGATCACGTCCTGGCTTTCGCCGGTCACATAGACATTGGCACCCTTGGCGACAGCGAAGGCAAGGCCGAATGTCGCAACGCCACCGCCAACACCGCTGATGAGCAGGGTTTCACCCGCCTCCAGTCGCCCCTTGAACATCAACGCGCGCCAGGATGTCAGCGCCGTCAAGGGCATGGCCCCAGCCTCTTCGAAGCTCATGAAAGCAGGCTTGGGTGCGAGATTGTCGACGGGGACACAGATATATTCCGCGATCGTGCCGGCGAAGGGCATTCCGAGCAGGCCGAAATCGGCGGCAGGAGCATGGCGATTGGGCCCCCAGTTCCGTGCGGGGTACAGGACGACTTCGTCGCCTTCGCTGACGCCGGTGACGCCTTCACCGATCATGTCCACCACGCCCGCGCCGTCGCAACCCAGAGAGGTCGGCACCACCATGCCCGGATACTGACCGTGCGTGATGAACAGTTCGCGGTGGTTGACCGATGCCGCTTTCACCGCGACCCGAACCTCTCCGGGACCCGGTACTGGCGTTTCGATTTCCGCTACCGCAACGGAATCAGGGCCGTCGGTCCGTTCGAGATAAAGGGCCTTCATGGTCCAACCTTTCCTAAAATGCTGTCTGGCGTTTCGTCGCTGCGCGGCCAACTTGCAAGCTTTGCGTGCAGGCCCGGCTTGTCAGTTTGGAAGCGTGGACAATCTTCCGGCTCGTTGGGAACCTATCTGTGGATAGGAAAAAGAGGTTGCGTTTATAGATTCCTCGCCCAAAATATATTTCATACGAGAAAACGAATCGTGTGAAGGCGCGTGCTTAGGAGAGAACAGCGTGACTGTTGTGCCGACAACCATCTTGCCGCCCCGTTCGACACATACGCCAATCCGGCGCGCTGCGCTTGTCGCGTTGACGGAAGAGGTGGCCCAGTCGCGGATGACGGCGGTGTCTGCGCCCGCGGGGAGCGGAAAAACGACGGCGATGCTGTTCTGGGCGGAAGAGCTTCGCGCTCAGGGGCGCCCTGTTCTCTGGCTGGCAGCTCGGGCGGGAATTGGAAGCAAGCAATCTTTCCTGCAAGCCCTGAGGGCCGCTGGCATTGCGGCCGGTCTGCCATGGGATGATCTGGAGAGCGGCGCGCCTGACGAGAAATGGTTGACGACGCTTGCCATGATGGGAGACGTGCGACCCGTCATCATCATCGATGACGCGCAATTGTTGGGTCAACCCATCCTTGACTTCGTCGCGCAGCTGTCATCAAGCGCGCGGGATGCCCTGACGATCATCATTGCCGCGCGCGGCACGGTAGGGTTGTCGCTAGCTCGCATGCGTGCGCTCGGCTTTCTGGTTGAAGTGGGGGTTGCCGACCTTTCCTTTTCCCTGGCGGAAGCGACCGAACTCATCACCAGGACCATCGGAACGCCTGTCGATTCACGCAATCTCCAGGATATCATTGGCGATACGCAGGGGTGGGTTTCAGGCATCATCATCGCATGTGATCTTTACCGCCGAGCCAGCGAAATGCCGGGTGGTCTTCGTTTGACGGGGCTGCGTCCGGAATTTGCTGAATATTTTCATGATGAGGTGCTGAGTTTGCAGCCCGACGAGGTGCGTAATTTCCTGGTCGATACCTCGATACTGGACGAACTGACTCCCTCTGCCTGTGCTGCGGTTACAGGGGACGAAAATGCCCGTGTGATGCTCGATTATGTCTTTCGAGAAGGGCTGTTTCTGAATGCCATCGATCAAGAGCATAGCCGCTATTCCTATCATCGGCTATTTCGCGAAATGGTGCTTGGCCGGCTGATGGATCGCGCGCCCGGCCGTGCCGCGATCATGCATCGCCGCGCAAGCGAGCATTTTGCCGAAAACGGGCAGCTGGCTACTGCGATTGAGCATGCGCGGTTGAGCGATGACAAGGCATTTCTTGCTGATCAGCTGGATCGGCTGGCTGAGCAACTGACCTATTCTGGTTATCTGTACCGCATCGACGAACTGGGAAGCGAGCTTCCCTGGCCACTTCTTGCTGAGCGTCCGAATCTGTTACTCGCGCTTGCATGGAGGCGTATTCGCCAACTCGCCTTCTCCTCGGCGGACAGGCTGCTTTCCGCCGCGCGGCAAGTCTATGAAATCCGCCGCGAGGGCCGGTCCTTGCCAGTGCATGCAATTCAGCAACTCGATCTGCTGATCCGCCATCGCTTCGTCATGCTCGCGGCCGCTCGCGATGACATGGTTAAGGTCGAAGCGGAGTCCGAGCCGCTGCTCGCTGAACTGGCCGACGGTGACGCCTATCTGAGCTGCACGCTTCTTGCACAGCTCATGTCGGCGAGGAGAGAGCTTTATCACTTCCAGGACATGCTCAAGCTTGAGGCTGAAACCAGCCGGGCTCTATCCCGTCCCGGATCGGATTTCGCGTCCATTGCCCTTAAATCATCGGTCGCGCCGACAATGATGGCTCAGGGTAAGACCCAGTTTGCCCAACGATTTCTGGAAGAGGCCTTCACGCTCGCGGTGGAGATTCATGGCCCGGGTTCCGGTCTGGCGGCACTGCCTGCGCTGCCGCTTGCGGAATTGCTCTATGATGCTGGCGATCTGGAACAGGCGGCGAAGCTGGTGGAGCATTATCTGCCGGTCGTGCGGCAATGGGGTTTTTCCGATCAGATGGCGTCAGGCTATCTGGTAAACGCCCGTCTGAGCGCGGCAAAGGGAGATCTGCCCGGCGCCCTCTCAACGCTCAACGAGGCTCATCTCGTTGCGATTGAGTGCGGCCTTGATCGCCTTCGCTCTTTCATCGTGGCTGAGGAAGTCCGGCTGCTGATCAAGGCGGGACAGATCGAGGAGGCGGAGAGGCATTTCCTGGCAGGCGATCCGCAGTTGGATGGCGAACCCATACCGACCTTGCGCCCGACGCGCCGCAACGAAAGCATCGCTATTGCCTGGCTAAGGATCGAGATGCAGCGCCACCGGCTCGGTCGGGCGCGCAAGGTTGCCCATCGCTGGCTGGAATTCGTGAAGCGCGCAGGCGCGGTGCGCTCGGCCGTGATTTTCGAATTGCTGCTGGCGGAAATAGCGGTTCTCCAGGGCAATCGATCCGAAGCGCGCAGGGCAGTGCGCGCAGCCGTCGAAATGGCGGAACCGGCCGGCTGGGTACGGGTGTTCATCGATGAGGGAGAGGTGATCGCATCGCTGATTATCGAAGCCTATTCGCAGGGGCCGGAACTGGACACGCCCACCGACCGCTTTGCCGTTCGTCTTGTGTCCATGTTGCGGAGAGGGCCGCAGATTGAAGCGGACGAGGAAGAAGTGGATGATTTCGGCCTGACTGGTCGCCTTGCCAACCGCGAAGTCGACATTCTGACGATGGTCAGCGGTGGATTGCGTAACAGGGAAATCGGCGATCGCCTCGGTCTGACCGAAGGTACGGTCAAATGGTATATGCAGCAAATATATGACAAGCTCGGCGTGCGGCGACGGCCCCAAGCGGTTCTGCGCGCGCGCCAACTGGGCATTTTACCCTGACCGCCGTGCGGCTTCCTATCGAAGGATAGATTGCGCCGCTCATCCAAGCTGCGAACGGCGCGATCTGCGCGAAAGGAAATATCATGGCAAAACGCAAGGTCATCATCAGCTGCGCGATTACAGGCGCAATCCATACGCCATCCATGTCGCCCTATTTGCCCGTAACCGCGGAAGAAATCGCGGAATCGGCAGTTGGCGCGGCGGAGGCAGGCGCGGCTATCATCCATTTGCATGCGCGCAATCCCGTCGACGGGCGCCCGGACCAGAATCCCGATTTGTTCGAGCCTTTTCTCAAGGTCATCAAGCAGCGCACGGACGCCGTGCTGAACCTGACCACGGGGGGGCATCCCTCCATGACGGTGCAGGAGCGCATTCGCCCTGCCCAGACTTTCGCTCCGGAAGTGGCCAGCCTCAACATGGGCACCATGGGCTTTGGCCTGTTCCCGATGCTGGATCGCTACAAATCGTTCAAACATGATTGGGAACCCGCCGCACTGGAAGCGTCGCGGGATCTCGTGTTCAAGAATACCTACGCCGATATCGAGCATCTGTTGGCAACTTTGTCGCCGCTGGGAACGCGCTTCGAGTTCGAATGCTACGACACCAGCCATCTTTACAATCTCAAATATTTTCTCGACCGCGGGCTAGTGAAAGCGCCGCTGTTTATTCAGACCTGCTTCGGCATATTGGGTGGCATTGGCAGCCATCCTGATGACATCATGCATATGAAGCGGACGGCCGATCGGCTGTTCGGCGATCAATATGAATGGTCCGTGCTGGGAGCTGGCGCACGCCAGATGAGCATCGTCGCCATGGCGGCTTCCATGGGCGGGAATGTTCGCATCGGTCTGGAGGATTCGCTGTGGGGTGGGCCGGGACGTCTAGCCGAAACCAATGCCGAGCAGGTCAAGACTGCGCGGCAGATTGTAGAGGGTATGGGTCTCGAAATCGCAACGCCTGACGAAGCGCGGGCCATGCTCGACCTTAAGGGTGCGGACCGGACAAACATCTGATGACAGGAAAAAGCGAGCCATTGGCCGGTATTCGTCTACTAGAGATCGACGCGATCGGCCCGGTACCGCTCGCAGCGATGTTATTGGCCGATATGGGTGCCGAGATCGTCCGCATAGCCAGGCCGCCATCGGCGGGAGCGGGGGACTGGGACGATGTGGGTGGCGACATCCTTCATCGCAGCCGGGCCGTGGTCTATCTCGATCTCAAGAAGGATGCCGACCGCGAACAATTGCTTGATCTGGTCGAGCGTGCGGATGGTCTGATCGAGGGTTATCGGCCCGGCGTCATGGAGCGTTTGGGAATTGGCCCAGACGTCTGTCTTGCACGCAATCCGCGCTTCATATTCGGTCGAATGACCGGATGGGGACAATCGGGACCGTTGGCGCTGCGGGCCGGCCACGACATCAATTATCTGTCCATCACTGGCGCGCTTCATGCGATGGGGGAAAGGCATGGGCCGCCGCCGGTGCCGCTCAATCTGGTGGGTGACTATGGCGGTGGGGCCATGTTCCTCATCTTCGGGATGTTGAGTGCGCTGCTTGCTGCCCAACGCACAGGTCAGGGGCAGGTGGTCGACGCTTGCATTACTGATGGGGTCGCGTCCCTGATGAGCCTTTTCTATGCGTGGCAGCCCAAGGGGTTGTGGGTGGATGCTCCTGAATCCAATCTGCTGGACGGCGCCGCGCCCTTCTATCGCTGTTATGAATGCGCCGATGGACGGCATGTTGCAGTAGGGTGTCTGGAGCCCAAATTCTTTGCTCAAATGGTAGAAGGACTGGGTCTTTCAGATCGGCAATATGATCAAAATGATCGAAACGGCTGGCCCGCGATGCAGAGCGACTTCGCCGCAGCCTTTCTGACGAAGGCGCGGGACGAATGGGCTGCCTTGTTCGCGGCCAGCGACGCCTGTGTCACGCCTGTCCTGTCGATGGAGGAGGCGCCTCACCATGCACATAATGAGGCGCGTGGAACCTTCATTCGGCGCAACGGCATCGTTCAGTCGGCGCCCGCGCCGAGATTGTCGTTGAACGCCGGTGTCATTGGTGAACCATCGCCCATCTCGATAGCGGAGCTGATCGCCGACTGGTCTTGATTGCTTTGCAGGATCGGACGTGATTGTCGCCTTCCCTCTACAAGGACAGGTTTTATGATAGTGAACGGGCGGCTAGACGGCAGGACATAGGATGCTTTGGAGAGGGCGGTCATGAAACTTGGCATATGTAGCATGTGGGGGGACCGGCTGGAGGCATTTCGTGAAGAGGTGCGGCTTGCCTCCGATCTGGGTTTCGAGCTGATTACCGTGGGGGATTCGCCTGCGGGCTGGCATGAACTTTATGTGTCGCTCACGCTTGCCGCGCTTGAGGCTCCCGAGGCGACATTGGCGCCCCTGGTGACTTCGCCCTTCATGCGGCATCCGCTGGTTACCGCATCTGCGCTCAGCACGATTGACGATCTGTCGGGTGGACGGGTCGCACTGGGATTGGCGACGGGCGGGAGCACGGTTCTGGCCATCGGACGGCCGCCCGCCACGCAAAAGGAAATTCGGACGGAACTGAGTGCGCTTCGCGAACTGTTCGCCGGGCGCCCGGTGGAACTGAATGGGGCTGAGATCAAGCCGCTGCGTTTCGCTCGTCAGATTCCGATCTATTATTCCGCGTTCGGTCCCAAGGCACTGGCTCTTGCGGGGGAACAGGCCGATGGCGTCATTCTGTTCGCGGGCGACCAGCACGTGGATACGCTGAAGGATCGGATCGGCGCGGTCCGGGCAGCGGCTCAGGCGGCAGGACGCGATCCTCAATCGATAGATATCTGGGTTGTCTCCTTCGCCTCGATCCGTCCCAGCCGGTCAGAAGCCATAGACGATCTCAAGGCGTTCATCGTCGTAAACGGCATGGCTTTTCGCACGCCGGAATTGCTGGCGCGGGTTCCAACGCAGTTTCGCGGCAAGATCGAGGAACTTCATGCGCGTTACGATCCGACCGAGCATGTGGTTGTCGGTGGCAAGAATGTGGCCTTGATGGAAGAATTGGGACTTACCGAATTTCTGGCGGACTTTGATACGCTGGCGGGACCGGTTGAAGCCGCCACGGACATGTTGCGGGAGTTGGAGGCGCTGGGGGTCTCCACCTTCATTGCGGCCTTGCCCGGACATGCAGCACCGCTGGAAACAATTCGAGGACTCGCACAAGCTCGGAGCGCGATGTGACACTGGACCTGCTGCATTTGAGCGAAGACGAAGCGACCGGGATCGCAGCGGTGCTGGGATCCCGATCGCTTGCGGATATGATGGACGCCGCGGAAGGGATGACCCTGGCTGCCCATGGGCATTGCGTGACCTATTCCCGCAAGGTTTTCATTCCTCTCACAAAATTGTGCCGTGACGTCTGCCATTATTGCACTTTTGCCACCACGCCGGCCCGCGCTGGCGACGCGTATCTCAGCAGAGATGAGGTGCTGGCTATCGCTCGGGCGGGTGCGGAGGCCGGATGCCGGGAAGCATTATTCACGCTCGGAGACCAGCCGGAAGTTCGGTACGCCGCTGCGCGTCAGGCACTTGAGCAGTTGGGGCACGACTCCACATTGTCCTATCTCGCTGAAATGGCGGAATTGGTGTTCCGTGAGACGGGCTTGCTCCCTCATCTCAATCCGGGATTGATGAATGGTGCCGACTATGCGCTGCTGCGACCGCATGCGGCCTCCATGGGCATCATGCTGGAAAGCGGTTCTAACCGGCTGTGTGAGCGCGGCGGCCCGCATTTCGGTTCGCCCGACAAGGAACCGGCCTTACGCCTCGCATCCATTGAAGAAGCCGGACGGGCGCGGGTGCCATTCACAACCGGCCTGCTGATCGGCATTGGCGAAACCCGCGACGAGCAGGTGGAGGCGCTGGTCGCAATTCGTGACCTTCATCGTCGTTACGGTCATATTCAGGAAGTCATCATCCAGAATTTCCGGGCAAAGCCGGGTACACGGATGGCGAACCATGCCGAACCGTCGCTTGACGATCACCTTTGGGCCATAGCAGCGGCGCGGATCATCCTTGGGCCTCAAATGACAATCCAGGCGCCACCCAATCTTCATGATCGTGTTGACCTGGCGCCGTTGATCCGTGCTGGCGTCAATGACTGGGGCGGTGTGTCGCCCGTAACGCCCGATCATGTGAACCCTGAAGCGCCCTGGCCGCATCTGGAAATATTGGAGGATGCTACCAAGGCGGCGGGACGCATGTTGCGGCAACGGCTCGCTATCGGTCCGCGCTACGCGCTCGCCGCGCGTGAGTGGGCCGCACCGGCGGTCGCCACGCAGGTTTTACGCGCCATAGATGGACGGGGACTGCCCAAGGTCGATGACTGGTCCGCCGGACATGGCGATTCTGTTCCGGACATCGTGCCCGGAGACGCAGCCTATGCGTCCCGATCGGTCCTGCCGATCCTCGCCGCCGCAGAAGAGGGGAGGCGCTTGAGCGAGCGGGACATCGTCCAGCTGTTCAATGCCGAGGAACATGATTTCGCCGCGATAGTCGGTTGGGCGGACCGGCTGCGTCAGCAAGCTGTTGGTGATACGCTGACCTATGCGATCAATCGCAATATCAACTACACCAATATCTGCCTCTATAAATGTGGTTTCTGTGCTTTCTCCAAAGGCAGCACCAAAGCCATGCGCGGGCCGGCCTACAAGCTCGATCTGGCCGAGGTTGGCCGCCGTGCGGCTGAAGCATGGGATCGGGGTGGGACTGAAGTATGCCTGCAAGGCGGAATTCACCCCGATTATGATGGCAATACCTATCTGGCCATCCTGAAGACGGTGCGTGAGGCGGCGCCGGGCATTCATATCCATGCTTTTTCACCGTTGGAGGTGATGCACGGCGCCAGCACATTGGGCTTGCCGCTGGAGGATTATCTGGCGCGGTTGAAGGAGGCTGGTCTCTCCACGCTGCCGGGCACGGCGGCGGAGATCCTCGATCCAGAGGTGAGAGCCATCATCTGCCCTGACAAGGTGACGGCGGATGAATGGATCGAAGTGATGCGCGTGGCGCATGGGGTCGGGCTACGCAGCACGGCGACAATCATGTTCGGCCATGTCGAGGAATATCGGCACTGGGCGCGCCATCTGCTTCGCATTCGCGCCTTGCAGGAGGCGACCGGGGGCTTCACCGAATTCGTGCCGTTGCCTTTCGTGCATATGGAATCGCCGATCTGGCGCAAAGGTCTCGCGCGCTCGGGCCCCAGCTATCGCGAGGCGGTTTTGATGCATGCGGTCGCACGTATCGTGTTGCATCCGGTGATCCCGAATATACAGGTGTCCTGGGTGAAGATGGGACCTGAGGGCGCGTCGACGATCCTGAACGCGGGCGCCAATGACATGGGTGGCACGTTGATGGACGAATCGATCACCCGCGCGGCAGGTGGCGTCAACGGGCAGGAGTTCGGTCCCAATGAAATGCGGGCCTTGGCGGCAATGGTAGGACGGCCCGTCCGCCAGCGCACCACGCTCTATCAACCGGTGCCTCCTCGGGCGGCAGTTCTTTCGGAGACACCATGACCGATCTGCAATATCCATTGGACGGCAAAGTCGCGATGGTCACGGGCGGCGGGACCGGAATAGGACTGGCTACCGCTCTCATGCTGGCGAGCCGCGGGGCAAGAATTGCCGTGGCGGGGCGGGAGGCCGGAGCACTCGACGAAGCCGTCAGGCGAATTACGGAAAGTGGCGGCGAGGCGATTGCCGTCATCATGGATGTTGCCGTCGAAGAGACGGTAGCGAAGGGCATCGCGCAGGTCGTGGAACGTTTCGGCAGGCTGGATATCCTGCACAGCAACGCCGCCCAGACCGGTATGCTTGAGAGTGACGGCCTGATCGGGGATATGGATGCCGATTTCTGGGACCGGGCCTTCGCCGTCAACCTTCGGGGGGCGATGCTGACGGCAAAACATACTATCCCGCATATGCTTGTAGGCGGCGGTGGTTCGATCATCTTTACCGGATCGGGCAAGGGCCTAGCCGGGGATCTCGACTTCCCCGCCTATGGCACGACCAAGGCCGGTATGCTCAGCCTATCGCGCTATATTGCCACGCAATATGGGAAGCGGGGTATACGTTCCAATGTCGTCGTGGTCGGACTGGTGATGACGGATGCCCTGGATCGCAATATGCCACCGCAGGCGCAGGCGCTGATGCGTGAGCATAATGTGGTCGACTATCTTGGCCGCCCGGAAGATATTGCAGAAGTTGTCGCTTTCCTGGCATCCGATCAATCCCGTTACGTCACTGGCACATCAATTGTGGCTGATGGTGGTTTCACCTCACATTCTGCGGTTTTTGCGGACATGATGCGCTTTGCCGCCAACCAATCAGAGGAAAAAATATGACAGTTCCTGCCATTGCCGTTGTCGGTGGCACCGGCAATCTCGGCGCTGCGATCGCGTGGCGACTCGCGCGTGCGGGCTATTCTGTGACGATCGGGTCGCGCAGCGCCGAAAGTGCGGAAAAGGCCGCGTCGGAATTGGGACATGGTCTGCGCGGCGGCGCCAATGCGGACGTCGCGGCCGGAGCCGACATCGTTATCGTGACGGTCCCCTTTGCCGCGCAGGAAGCGACCCTTCGCGACATTGCCCCTCATGTATCCGGTAAGCTGGTCGTGGATACTACCGTCCCGCTCGTTCCGCCTAAAGTGATGCGCGTCCAACTGCCGGATGAAGGTTCCGCCGCTCAAAAGGCGCGGAATGTGTTGGGCGATGATGTGACGCTTGTTTCCGCCTTCCATAATGTGGCCGCGCACAAACTGGCAAAGGATGTCGATGTCGGATGCGATGTGCTGGTTTTCGGCGATGACAAGGATGCCCGGTCGCGCATCGTCGCGCTGGCCGATGCCATGGGTCTGCGGGGGTTGCATGGGGGAGCACTCGTCAATTCGGCAGCGGCGGAGGCTTTGACGTCGATCCTTATTTTCATGAACAAGACATATAAGGTCGACGGGGCAGGCATTCGGATCACCGGGGAGTTGATTCCGCCGGAGGCGTGAAGGTTTTTGGCTGGAGAGGGCGATGACCCTCTCTTCGGACAGGGGCCAGCAGAAGTGGTCGATTGAGGGTAAGTGCTGGGCTACGGGAAACGTGGTCTGGCTTGGTTTTCAAGCTGTTTCCCCCCTTCCGGTGGGAAGGTGCTCCTGAAGCGACGCCGCCTATCTTTCCGGCTTAGAGAAACATGGGAGGACATAATGAAGCTTAACGTCGGCGTTCCAAACAGCATGCATGTTGCCGCTATGACGCAGCCATGGGAATATGCTCTGACCGGAGACGATATCGGGCGCGCAATGGCGGTCGCCGATCAACTCGGCTTCAACAAATGCATGTTGGGTGAGCATTTCATCATCCCGGAAGAGCATATCGAACTTTCGGGCGACCATTATGTCCATGGCACGGTCGCGTTGTCTTTCCTGGCTGGCCGCACCAAGAACATGAAGTTGAGTTCTTCGGTTTCGATTCTGCCTTTGCAGAGCCCGATCGTGCAGGCGAAAGCCTGGTCGACGCTCGATTGGCTGAGCAGCGGGCGTGCGACGGCGCTGTTCGGCGTCGGCTGGCTGAAGGAGGAGTTCGACATGCTGGGCGTCGATTTCCGTCAGCGCGGGCGCATGGCCGACGAGTATGTCGCGGCGATCATCGAGCTGTGGACATCGGAAAAGCCCGAATTCGAAGGCGAGTTCGTCAGCTTCAAGAATGTCGGATTCGCGCCCAAGCCGGTGCAGAAGCCGCGTCTGCCGATCTGGTTCGGGGGCGATGCCGAACCGGTGCTGAAGCGCGTGGCAAAGTTTGGCGATGGTTGGTCGCCTTTCCGGACGCCGCCGGAAAAATTCCCCGAATGTCTCGATTTCATTCGGTCGCAGCCTGAATATGATGGGCGACCCATCGACATGTTCTTTGCACTGGAAATGCTCAATGTCGGCGCCCATCACGAAATTATGGATGACCCGCGCGCTCCTGGAACGCGCGACGCGCAGAAGGTCATCGACCAAGTGGGCTGGCTGAAGGAATTGGGGGTCAATGAAACCATCGTCCCGCTGCCGCCGGGCGTGTCCGGCTTGAACGAATATATCGAGCGGCTTCAGTGGGTCGCCGAAGAAATCATGCCGAAAATCTGAACCCTGCGGGGGAAAGGGGCTGGCAGGCGCTGCTTCCCCCATGTCGGTAAAAGAAGAATGGAATGGGAGGACTTGATGGCCCAATATGACGTGGTGGTAGTGGGGTCTGGTGCTGCGGGCTTGACGGCAGCGATCAGAGCCGCGTCCGCCGGGCTGTCGGTCCTCGTTCTTGAAAAGGCCGAACATTTCGGCGGCACGACATCGGTTTCGGGTGGCGGCATCTGGATTCCCGGCAGCCCGCAGGCAAAGGCCGCCGGTGTGGAGGACAACCGGACTGTCGTGCGCCAATATATATTGGACGTGATCGGGCCGACGGCCAATCCCGCGCTGATTGATACCTATCTGGATACAGGGCCGGAAATGGTGGAATGGCTGGATAAGCACAGCCAGGTACATTTCCTCCTCTCCCCGCCCAGTAGTGATTGGTATCCCGAAGTCGCTGGTGCTGCCGATCATGGCCGCCTGCTTGCGCCACAGGAATATGACGGCAAGAAGCTGGGCAATCATTTTGCCGAGCTGCGCCCGGCTCGCGAGGAATTCAACGCGCCCGGCGGTTTCATGATCGATCTGTTCGATCTTCCCTATCTGGCCGAGATGCCATCGCCCAAATCCCTGTTCCATTTTGGTAAGCTGGCGGCGAAGTTCGGCCTGGACAAGGCGCGCCGTTATCCCCGCGGAACGCGGCTCACCATGGGCAATGCGCTGGCTGCGCGGCTGATGCGATCGGCGATTGATGCCGGAGTGACTCTTCGCAAGGATGCCGCGGTCGACAAACTTCTAGTGAAGGGCGGCCGCGTGACCGGCGTGCGCGCGAATGGCGAAAATATCGACGCAAAGGTCGGAGTATTGTTGGCGTCGGGGGGCTTTTCAGCCAGCGAGCAGCTGCGTAAAGCCTATATTCCCTTTGCCGAGGAGCATGTTTCCATCCTGCCGTATGAAAATACCGGCGATGGCATGAATATGGGGCTGGAGGCGGGAGCTTCGCTCGACGGTGATAATCTGGTCAATGCGGTCTGGGCCGTGGTTTCCAAGATGACGCGCCCGGACGGCTATGTCGCGCGCTATGCACATCTGATCGACATGTCGAAACCCGGTTGCATCGCGGTCAATGCGAAGGGCGAGCGTTTTGGCAACGAGGCGTCCGTTCATTTCGTGGAAGCCATGCACAAGAGCGGCACCGTGCCGGCACACATCATCGGTGATGCCGCCTTCATCAAGAAATATGGCATGGGCATGGTTTATCCTGGCGGCGGCGGCCTCAAGAAGCTGATTGCGGCAGGCTATGTTACAGAGGCGCCCAGCCTGCGGGAGCTGGCCGATAAGATCGGCGTGGATGCCGATGGGCTGACGGCGACGGTGGCGAAAATGAATCGCTATGCTGAAACCGGTAAGGATCCGGAATTTGGCAAGGGCGATACGCAAATCGACATCGAGATTGGCGATCCGACGAACAAGCCCAATCCGTGCCTAGGCCGGTTGGAAAAGGCGCCTTTTTATGCCATCAAGATTTATCCGGGCGATGGGTCCACGACGGTGGGTCTCAAGATCGACGAGCAGTGCCGTGTGATCGGCGCGGACGGCGCGCCGGTGAAGGGCCTGTTCGCCGCAGGCCTCGACGCCAACTCCATCTGGCGCGGCAAATCGCCGGCCCATGGTTGTAATGTGGGGCCCGCCATGGTGACAGGCTATATTGCGGGCAAGGCGATGGCGGAGGAGCTGGTTGGGGCATGACCGGGAACGCCCGCGCGATCAGTAGCGTGCGGGCAGATGAAGGTTCGCGCAGGCTCACCTTGCAGCAGTGGAGGATGACGCGTGCGCTTTTACCGAGCGAGAGAGATTGAGCCTCAATCGCCCATAACTGCCGCACCGATCTCTATTTTTGGACTGCAATTACCCTGCATCGAAGCGCATATCCCTCTGGCAACACTGGTTGCGCGCATGAGGGATTTTGCGTTTCGACGAAGGCAGGGTTCAGTGCTTGTGCGGCGGCCTTCTCGCAGGGCCGGTGCAGCTCAACCTGTAGCTGTTCCGGCGCGCGCGCGGGCGGTCGCAACCAGCTTGTAAAGACCGGCATTATATTCGGTGAGTTGTTCCATGGTCAGATCCCGATAAGGCGTCATCGGACAGAGCGAATCCACGACATCCCAGAACGGCTCGATCTTTTCGAGCACTTCGTCAACCGAGCCGCAGGTTACGAAGGCTTCGACCATTTCGTCTGACACATTGCCGATGACCTTGGCGATGTCGCCATGTTCGCCCAAGCTTAGCTGGCAGGCGCGGGCCTGATCGCCAAAGCCGATCGCTTCGAAAAAGGGCTCATATTCCTTGTAGCCGGAATAAGCTGCGACGGTGGCGCGGCTGTCATCGATTGCCTTCTGCTTGTCATCATTGACCGCAATCCATGGCCAGGCGTTGATTTCGACATCCTCGCGCTTGCGACCGAATTTGGCCAGCGTCTCGTTTATGAAGGGCAGGCGGCTCTTCGTATAGGCTGCGGACCAGAGGGCATGGACCATGAGGCCGTCGCCGACTTCCAGCGCAAGAGCGGTCATCTTGTCCTGCAACGCCGCGATCCAGATCGGGATCTCCTCTCGCACTGGCGGCGCTGTGAGCATCATCTCCTCAAAATCGGCGGAGAAATATTCTCCCTTGATGGGGTCGAGCCCTTTATGCGCGTTGGCGACCACATAGCGGATAACCTTCACGCTCTCGCGTAAATGGCTGAGCAGCTTGCGTTCCGGCTCACCATACATGCCCGTGACGCAGCTTTTAATGCTGGAGCCCAGGCCCAATATGAAGCGTCCGCTGGAAATCCGATCTACGTCCATTGCCGCGTAAGCAGTCTCGACCGGGCTGCGTGTACCCGCAATGGCGACACCGGTGCCGACTTTTAGGTTGCTCGTCAGCGCCGCAGTGGCGGCCATCGGCACAAAGGGCGGGCCGTAGATCTGAAGCGAGAAGCAGCCTTCGAAGCCAGCCTCTTCCATCTGCTGGCCGATACCGGCCATGGCAGGAGCGGGAAGGGTAGGCATGACGGCCCACCAGCGGCGTTCGCCGCCGACAGCATTGACGAGTTTGGGCATGAGCCCTCCAAATAAAAAAAAGGCGGGCATCGCTGCCCGCCCATTGGGGAATTCAGATCAGAACTGGAACAGTTCCTTACGTAGGCCGATGATGTCGCTGCAATCAGCGCTGACATTGTCGCGATAGGCGAAATCGCCCTTCGCCTGCCGGTCAGCCAATTCCATCATGGCCATGCGATAGCGTTGCCCGGCCTGATCGAACTTGCTGTGCAAATCCTTGCGGTCGGTGTGACGCATGTAGCGCGGGCTTTGCGGCGAGGTCATATAGCTGTCCTGACGCGACACCTTGTAGCCCGCCTTGGGCATGACGTGACGGAACATGAGACCCGCGTTGGATGTGTTCATGACCATTTCCATCCGCGTGCGATCACGCGTCTCGGGCGTGCAGGGGTGGAATAGGGGCACGTCGTCGCCGGGCGTGAAACGGCCATAGGCGATCGCACAGTGCGAGCGCAGATAAATGCGGATCACCTGCCGCACATTCTGGGTCGGCTGCTTGATACCGCTGAAGAATTTCATCACCGGCGCCACCGACTTGTTGACACAGGTGCGGATCATCGTGACCGTTTCGCTATCGTAATAGGTTTCAACCGTCTCGCTATCCGAACGCTCATCGCCAACCACGTCGGCGTGAAGGAAGTCGGCGTGCGTGAGGTCGATCAGATTTTCCAGGCTGATAGGCGCTGAACATTCGAACCGGACGGTCGAAGTCATGTGCCGGGGCAGGCCGCCCTTGGGAGGCAGGAAGGGCAGGCTGGGGAGATGAACCGGATCGGCTGCTAGTGGATTGCCGAACCAGACCCACACTACGCCATAATGTTCCATGACCGGATAGCGACCGCGAACATCGGTATATTCGCTCTTGTCGCGGGCGATCCGTTCATTGGGATGAAATTCGCTCGCAACGACGACGCCATTGTCGCGCCACAAGAAGATGGGATTTGAATAAACGGCGCGGCGGACGGGTTTGCCTGTCACGGAATAATTATGCGCGACTGGAAACCAACTGTCCCGCATCACGATATCATGCGGCACCCAACGATTGATGGCGTTCATCGCAATTGGGCTGCCACCCGACGTAGTGGCTGAATTTTCGTCGTGGGAGACGGAACGATCGGCGACTTCGAGCATCTTCAAATCCTCCTTCAGGCCGCTACGGTCTGATCATTGGTCACTGGCGAGCCTTCCAGCATCGCGTTGCGTAAATCCTCGCCATGCAGTGAGACTGTGGGTTTCGTGACGCGGAGTTTTGTTCCATCGACCGAAGACAGCACCGACAGCGGATTGATCCCGCGCAGCACGGCGCCGCGCAGCCCCGGATGGCGAACGCCCAGTTCAGCGCGCCAGCGGACGGCCGTCACGCCGCGTGCCGAAGGGACGGGGGAGAGAACGGCGTGGAGCAATTCGTTGAACTGCTCATCGCGCAGCGTCAACTGGGTTTCGCCGGTCAGCGGATGGGTCCGCGTCAGCAGGGTAAGAGGGAATTCCGCGACGAAATGCGACGGCCAGTGCAACGGATGCCACTGGCAGTTGCGCTCCATCACCAGCAGTCCGCCTTCTTCGTGCAATTCCGACATCAGATAGGAGCTGAAGCGGACGCCCCGGATCGAGATGATGAGGTTCGGATCATCGTAGAGGGCGTTCAAATATTCCTGATGGCTGCAACTGACGTTCACCGTACCGCAATAAGTATATTTGGGGTCGGCGCGCAGCGGTGCTTCCGCCTTGGGATTGAGGCAGACCCGAACGAAGCCGCCCTGTTCGCTGACGCCAAAGGCATTGGCCTTGTAGATCGGCGGAAATTTCTGCTGATCCTTCATGTTCGGGATTTCCTTCAGGCGTCCCGATTCACCGTCATAGCTCCAGCCATGATAGCCGCACTGAATCCATCCATTGTCGCGGATGCAACCCAGCGACAGCGGTGCGCGGCGATGCGGGCAGCGGTCTTCCAGCGCGCGGGCAATGCCCTGATTGTCGCGCCACAGCACAACAGGCTGGTCGCCGATATCGACGGATAGCGGCTTTTCGGAGGTTACTTCCTCAGACCGTGCGACGGCCCACCACAAATCAGAATCGAGACTCATAAGGCAATCCAATCTCCTTTCGATTAAATTGACGGATGACAATTTATATGTCAACGTTTTTCACTATGGATCAATTGATGCTTGATCGACCTCAGCGTGCTCGCGGCCGTCCCGCGCTCAATGCCAAGCAGGCGGTGGATGAGGACAAGTTGCTGGGGCTGGCCTTTGCGACCTTTGCGGAACGGGGCTATGAGGGGACGACGTTACGCGACCTCTCGAAGCGGTTGGGCGTCAGCCATAATCTGCTGAATGTCCGGTTCGGCCGGAAAGAGGATCTGTGGATACGTGCGGTCGACTGGCGCATGGCGCAGGCATCGCCTTTCGTTGAAACCGCCTTCGATGAACGCGCCGATCCGGAAGTGCGGTTGCGCCACTTGATCCAGCGCTTTTGCCTGTGGGCCACGCGCAATGGCGACATCGTATCGCTCACGAATGTCGAAGGTTGTCGTTCCACCTGGCGACTCGACCATATTGTCGAACATTTCGTGCTGCCATTCCAGCGGCGGCTCGATAGTCTGTTGGACGCGGTGCGGTTGCAGCGGCCGGTTGATGGCCTGTCGACGGCGGCTCTGATGGCGCTGTTGGTGCAGGGGGTTGGCTATTATTTCTGTGCCGTGCCGATGCAGCAACGGTTGGGAGCGGGGCATGAAGTGGATGATGCCCACGCAGTGCGGCAGGCAGAGCACCTGGCGGCTTTTCTGCTTGCTGCCCTCCTTCCGCCTGTCGCTTGACTGGCGGAAGGAGGGCGGCAATCCAGAGGCTTATTTATACGGATCGACCGGCTGCGGCACTTCAACGACACCGATGTCCTTGAGCATGGTCAACACGTCGGAAATGCTGAAGATGCTGACGATCTTGTCGTCCTTGAACTTGACGATCGAGAACCAGTTGACCTGAAACTCGTTGCCGGTGGGCTGCACGCCCATATAGGGGCCACCGACATGCTTGCAGTAGTGGGTGGCGTAGATCCAGATTTCATCGTCGCCTTTGCCGACCGCGTCGATGGTCTTGTAGGCGGCGGGGAAGAAGGTTTTGTAGAGCGCAACCGGCGAGGTCTTCCACTGCTCATACGTGCCCAGATCCGGCCGATTTGGATTTCCATAGCGAAAATCGGGATGGAAGAAGCGATCCATCCCATCAAAATCGCCTGCGTTCAGGGTTTCCTGCAGATCGGTCCAGTGCTTGACCATCTTCTTCTGCTTGTCGGTGAGCACGGTCGATCCCGACACGTCAAGCTGATCACGAATAGGTTCTTTCCAGGCCACGATAATCCTCTCATTCACTAAAGGTTGGGAGCAAAAAACTCAGTCTTCGGGCGCTATGGTGACCGTCAGGCCTGATAGAGCGTCCGTCATCACGACCTGACAGGACAGGCGCGAATGGTCGTTGCGATGCGGCGATCCATCCAGCAAATCGCTTTCGTCGTCCGACACCGGAGGCAGGGATGCTGCGAAGGCCGGATCGACATAGACATGGCAGGTGGCGCAGGAACAGCAGCCGCCGCATAGTGCCAGCAACTCATCGAAGCCGGCATCGCGAATGGCTTCCATCACCGAGGCATCGGCGGTTGCATTGATAATCTGCTGGGCGCCGTCGCGAGTGATGACGTTCAATTCAGGCATGACGTTCCTCTGCTGGAATCGAGATTGAGCCCTCCTAATCGTGCCGCCCCGACTTCCCTCCTGTCGAAAGGCAGGTCGCGGGATCGGCTATTTTACTTCGACCTGAACCGGGAAGCGATCGAAATAGAAGGCGAAGGGCTGGCGTAGCTCCTCTCCCGTCACGTGGAAATCGCGTTCCAGATCGTAGACAATCTTCCCCTTAGCCTGCTCGCCATGCTCGGCCAGATAGCTGTGCAGATCGGCCAGTGCCTGATCGGTCAGTGGAATGTCGGCGATGCGGTATATTTCTTTCAGGATAGGATCGGGATTCCTGATCCATTCGTGAAAATAGACGTCGATCGTCTGGTCCGGAGGGAGGATGTCGCGATCCCGAACGCAGGCGCGGAGCAGCTTTTCATAGCGGTCGGGCCAGTAGCCGAGCGGTTCCTGAATATCGATCTTCTTGCGGAACATCCGTGCGGCATAGGTGTACATGGTGAGCTGAGACCGGATCGAGCCGACCGGATCGCGGTGGGTCAGGACGAAGGTGGCGTCCGGGAAAGTCTTATAGAGCGCAGGCAACTGCTCCATATGCTGCGGACATTTGATGACCCAGCGGTTCGGGCCATTTAGGAATGTCAGCACCTGGAGGCATTTCTTCAGATAGGCATAGGTGCCCGACTGATCGTGGCTCAGATAATAGTCGCGCCAGCGCGGCACCAATGCCAGCCACTCGATCAGATAGGAGGAGAAGTCGGGTGCCTGAAGCTCGATGTCCTCGCTGATATGGTCGGGCGAAAATTCATGCATAATCGCCATATAAGGCAGGATGGATTCCATCATCCGCCAGCCATGTTCCGCCTTGGTCCAGCGGGGATTGTCGTCCTCTGCGGTGGGGATTTCGTCGGGCGCGGGGACCGGCGCGATCGCTTCCCACCAGGGCAGCGAGCGAAAGCGGCGATCGGCCGACAGCAGGCCGAGCAGATGGGTGGTGCCCGATCGTGGAAGGCCCGCTACGATGATCGGCCGGTCGATCTCGATATCCAATATTTCCGGATGGCGCTTCACGATGTCTTCGATCCGCAAGCGGGTTGCGGCATAGCGGATCATCATCTGGAACAGATTGGCGCGCGTGACGGCTGAGGCATTGCCGTCTTCGTCTATGGCCTGGCACCATATGGCCAGCCGCTCGCGAAAATCGTCCGCGCCGAAATCCGACAAGCTCGTTTGCGCCTGTGCCGCACCCAGGATGATTTCCGGTTGAAAGACGATCTGATCCGCCGCCGCTTCCGCCCCGGCCATCACCTGCTTCTGAACATCGGTCAGTACGGGATGATGAAGGTCGGTAATATCGATGATATTCTGGCGCGCGGCCTTTTCCTGCGCGGGACTGCCCATATCGCTCTCCTTGCATTTGATGCGCCAATTAAAAACGCCGACCCTCTCTTCGGCAAGGTGCGCCGCCATCGCGGCTGCGCCAAATACCGTGCCATAATGCCATGCTGCGCGTCGATCATGTTGCGGTAGGCAGAACCGTTCGGAGAGGATGGATGAACCCAGTTTCCCAGGTCTATGATCTGCCGGTCACTCCGGCCATGGAGTGCACGGTCAAGGGAAGGATCGCGCTGCCCGGCGTCGTAATGGAACTGCATCATTATCGTTTTCGCGGTCAGCAGGGCGCTATTTTTTCGTCACCGCGAAGCTTCCTGGATCTGGCGCTGTCCCCCCGCCCCGGCCAGCCCTGCGGTGGTTATGGCGGGATGATTGAAGGCGGAGCGAACGCGCTGGGCGATGTGCTTTTCGTGCCGGCTGGAAGCGAGCTTCATACCAAATGGGGAGAGGGCGAGCAGACGTCGATTTGCTGCGGTTTCGATGGGTCGGGATTCGATAATGATGAGCCGGACTTGTCCTGCGACGCGTTGCAGGCTTCGCTCGACGTTCGCAGCCCAGCCGTGCGTGACGCGTTGCGGCGCATTGCCAGCGAGATCGCGCAGCCGGGGTTTTGCAGCGAGATATTGGCTCAGGCGATATGGGTTCAGACCGCGATCGAATTGCAGCGCTATCTGCGTTTCTCCGGTGGAGAAGGTGAAATGCGGGTCAGTGGCCTGTCCCGCTCCAAGCTTCAATATATCAACGAACGGATCGAGCAGCCGGGCAAGCCGCCTTCCGTTGCGGAGCTGGCGGCGGAATGCGGTCTTTCCACGCGCCATTTCTTTCGCCAGTTCAAGACGGCCACTGGTCAGACGCTCACGAGCTATGTCACCGACCGCAAGGTCGGTCGGGCCAAGCAATTATTGCGTCAGTCCGGCCCTGCAATAAAGGTGATCGCCTGGGACTGCGGCTTCGACAGCGCGGCGGCCTTTTCCGCGGCTTTTCGCAAGGCTACCGGATTTACGCCACGGCAGTTCCGCGAAGCCATGCTTCATTAGCGGCAGGGCCGTTTCGCGATGGCATTGGCGCGATCACGAAAGTCGCCCGGCTTGTCGACAAGTGCGTCCGTCAGCAATGTTGCGTTAAAGTTCCGCCTCATTGGCGGTCATTGGGAGAGTGGATGTGCCGGAAAACCTGTTCGACCTTAGTGGCAAGGTGGCTTTGGTCACAGGCGCTAATTCTGGGCTGGGATTCGGCTTTGCCCGCGGTCTGGCCCGTGCCGGCAGTGATGTTGTTCTCTGGGGACGTCGCGCCGATAAGAATGAAGAGGCGGCGGAGGCCCTGCGCGCCTATGGCGTGCGCGTATTCGCCGATGTCGTCGATGTCTCCAGCGAACCGGATATTGTTGCGGGTTTTGCGCGCGCGCTCGAAGCCATGGGCCGGATCGACACGGTGGTTGCCAATGCCGGTATTGCCAGCCGGGTTGCATTTACGGACATGGACGTCGCCACCTATCGCAAGCTGATTGACGTAAATCTCGATGGGGCGGTCTTTACCTTGCGTGAGGGCGCAAGGCATATGAAGGCGCGTGCCGAAGCAGGCGATCCCGGCGGATCGCTTATCATCTGCGGCAGCGGTTCCATCTTTCAGGGCGTGCCTTCCATGGCGCATTATGGCATTGCGAAAGGTGCGTTGAACTCACTGGCCAAAGCGCTGGCGGCTGAACTTGGGCCGATCGGCGTGCGCTGCAACGTGATTGCTCCGGGGTTCATCGAAACCGAGATGACTTTTGCGGACCCGGAACTCGGCAAGGCAATTGCCGACATAGTCGCTGCCAAGGCTCCGCTGGGTCGTGCCGGAAAGCCCGCCGATCTGGAGGGGGCGGTTGTTTATCTTGCGAGCGACATGTCCGCCTATCACACTGGTGACACGCTGGTGGTGGATGGCGGCAAGATGTCCGCCAACTGATCGTCCGGCAGGTGCGGCGCCGAGATTTTAACAGCGATCTGCCGGTAATATCAGGAGAAATACATGTTCGCCCGGCCCAACAGTCAGCATAGCCAGATTGCCTATGTCACCAACGATCTCGACGCGGCGATGGCCGTGTTCAGGGATGCCTATGATACACCGGCTTTCTTCGAGATGTCGAACATCCAGCCCGGTGAAGATCCGGCTGGCAGAGAGGTGCTGAAGATCGCGCTGGCGGTGGTGGGCGGTGTCGAGATTGAACTGATCGAGCCTGTCGGAGACACTGCGCCGCTATTCAAGGACGTCCTGCCTGATGGCGATGGCCTTGCGATCCGCTTTCATCATGTCGCAACCCGGATCGACGGGGCGCTCGCCAATTGGGACGCGCATATCGCCTCGCTCGACCTGAACAAGCATCCGGTGGTGTTTGAAGGGGCCATGGGCGACATGCTACGCTACATTTATACCGACGAGCGCGCTACGTTGGGCCACTATGTCGAGCATGTCTGGATGTCGCCCGACCTATTGTCGCAAATGCGCGCCGTGGTGCCGAGCTATCCGCCAGTAAAGGACTGACTGCATGACCATCGCCCTGTCCCGCCTCAATTTCCGCGATATTGGCGGCCTGCCGACCGGGCGGGGCGGTCAAATCCGGTCCGGCATATTATTCCGATCCGAAGGTCCGGCCAGTTTCGTCGAAGATCATCATGCAGAGCTGTCTGACCTGGGTTTTCGCGCAGTGGCGGACCTTCGATCGGAGATCGAGCGGGACGCGGCCCCTCATGGTTGGTGCGGTCCGGATTGCCGGATGCTCGACCTCGACATGAATACCGATCTGCGCGCGCAGGGTGAGGATATGTGGACATCGCTCGGTCGCGAGCCGACCGCTGCCCGTGCCGCCGAGGTGATGGCGCATAATTATGGTCTGATGCCGCAGGCCTTTCTGCGTCATTTGCCTGTGATGGTCGATGCGCTGCTGGCCCATGATACGCCCATGCTGGTACATTGCACGGCGGGGAAGGATCGAACTGGCGTCGTCGTCGCTCTGTTCCTCGACCTGTTGGGCGTGCCGCGCCCCGTGATCGTCGAAGATTATCGCAAATCCGACATATTTGGCCAGAATTTGCGTATGTCAGGACATTTGAAAAGCGACCTGCAAAAGACTTTCGGCTTTGTACCGCCCGATGACATGGTGGCTGTGCTGATTGGCGTGCAGGATGATTTCCTTGCGAGCGCGCTGGATACGGTCGCGACTCAATGGGGCGGGATCGACGACTATTTCGAAGCGGCAGGCGTGAATGGGCAACAGCGTGGAGCGCTGAGACAGCTTCTTGCCGCTGACTAGGCGGGAAATATGCGTGGGTGCGTCCGCGACGCTGGCCGGGCTTCTGCTGCCTGGCGGCGCGCTGGCGCGGTCTGTAGATCGAACCAGATTGGTGGAGAATGATATGAGCGACACTGGCATTTTCGAATGGGAAGAGTTGCTGGACCAGCTTCGCCCGTTGGGCCAATTGATGCGCGAGCGCATCCCCGAAAGGCTGCGTAGCGATCCGCATGTCATGCAAGAATCGATGCGTCTGCTGCTGTCGGGTGTGTTGCGAACCACGAACGATGCGATCATGCACGACCGTAGCCACCCGATCTTCGTGCCCGAACTCAACATTTGCCAGAATATCTTTCAGCCCAATGCCGACACGATCTACAAGGCGGCGCTGATCGAAAAGGGCGGCACATATCGTATCCGGGGCGATCGCGGCACGACGCGGATGATGATCCTCGCTCAGCTTGGGCCGGATACGTTACGTACCGGCCAGCATCATCCCGCGCAGGACGCCAATGATTTCGACGATCTTCAAATCGGTTCGGACGGTAGCTTCGATGTCATCCTGTCTCCACAACGCCCTGCCGGTCACAAGGGGGATTGGTGGGAACTCAAGCCCGCGACCGAAAAGCTGATGGTGCGGATTGTCGCCTGCGATTGGGGCATCGAACGCGAGCCGCGTTTCGGTATCGTGCGCCTGGACGCGGAGAAAGCCGCCAAAGGACGGCCGACGCTGGCGGAACTGGCGCATCGCTTTGCCGAAATTCCCGCTACGGCGACCGTTTGTGCGCTGGCCTTTCCTGACAAGGTGCAGAAGTTGCGGGACGAGGGTCTCATCAACACGCTGAAAGTCGTAGACTTCTCGCAAATGACGGGCCTTGCCCGGCAATCCTATTATGAAGGGGCCTATGAACTGGCCGATGACGAGGCGCTGATCACTGAGGTCCAGATTCCCAAGGAGGTCGACTATTGGTCGCTGATCCTTACCAACGAACTTTATGAGACAACGGATTGGTATCATAATCAGTCCAGCCTCAATGCAGCGCAGGCCGTGATCGATAGTGATGGTTATTTCCGTGCCGTCATTTCGGCCCGTGATCCGGGCGTTCATAACTGGCTCGATACATCGGGCTATCCCAGCGGCGCGGTGCAGGGGCGCTGGTTCAACACCGATGAGCGGCCCACGCCGACGATGAAGAAGGTAAAACTCGCCGATGTGCAAAGTCATTTGCCTGTCGATACAGTGCTGGTGAAGCCGGACGCGCGCGCCGAGGCAATCCGCGAGCGCACGCTCCGCGCGCACACCCGCATCATCTGGTAAAGGAAGAGGACTGTGAGCGAAGAACTTTCGAGGCTACTCGACTATGAGGCGATCCGCAATGTGAAGGCGCGATATTGCCGCCTGCTCGACACAAAGGATTGGGATGGTTTCATTGCCCTGTTCACGCCCGATGCCGTGATGGACGTGGAAGAAGATACCGGCAATCCGCCAATTAACGGGCATGCCGCTATCCTCGACCAGGTGCGCTTCGCGGTCATTGACGCGCAATCGGCGCATCAGATCCACTCATCGGAAATCGACCTGCGCGGGGATGAGGCGGATGTCATTACGGCGATGCAGGATCGGGTGGTCTGGGCGCCAGGCAAATGCCCGATTCCGGGCGGCCAGTCGATCACCGGTTTCGGCCATTACACCGAACGTTATGTGCGTCGGGATGGGCAGTGGAAAATCGCCGCGCTCAAGCTCACGCGCCTCTATGTAGAGGTGCATCCCGAACCTGCCCTTTGACAGGTTGCCAATGGTCCTCCGGGCGGCAAGGCAATGGCATTTATCTGAGAGGACATGAGAATGACGGTAGCGGTGGAGCCGGGCGCACAGGCACTTTTCGATAAGTTCGGCACCTATATCCTTCCGGGGCGGGTCAATGATCCGCGCCGTGGCATCGATGAAGCGAAAGAGGCCGAAAGGATCGGTCTGGGTTGCGTCTGGATTTCGGAACGCTATGCACTGAAGGAACCGGCGGTGCTGGCCGGTGCGGTGGCCGAGGCGACGTCGAAGATCCGTATCACCGGCACCATGTACGCGACCATGCGTCATCCGCTGGTCACCGCCAGCGTAGCCGACATGATGCAGGCGATGAGCGGCGAGCGTTTCCGCTTGATGTTTGCCCGCGCAGTCCCTGCCTATATGAAGATGTTGGGATCGCCGCCGATCACCATGGAGCGGTTGGCTGACCTGATCTCCATTTGCCGCCGCCTCTGGGCGGGCGAAAAGGTCGATTATGATGGTGTGCTGGGCAAGTTTCCGGCGATCAACCTGACCGACCGTCATGGGGGCACGCCCCCGCCGATCATCTTCACCGCCATCGGTCCCAAGAGCCTGGAATTTGCCGGCGAGCATTGTGATGGTGTGCTGCTGCATCCCTTCGTGTCGGCTCAGGGGGTGAAGAATAGTGCGAAGATCGTCCGCGATGCGGCGGAAAAGGCCGGGCGCGATCCCATGTCCGTGCGTATCTACCATAATATCATCGTTGCGCCCGACCTGCCCAAGGACGAGGAGGAAGCCGTCGTTGGTGGCCGCGCTATCACCTATTTCGAACTGCCCGGCTTTGGCGATTTGATCGTCGACATCAACGGCTGGGACAAGAAGGTGCTGGAAGAGATTCGCGCACATCCCAAGATTGCGGGACTTAATGGCAAGCCGGCCGATCAGGCCTATACGCGGCAGGAACTGGTCGATGTCAGCCGCCTAATTCCGCAGCAATGGCTGGACGAGGGCGCCGCGGTCGGGACCGCCGCCCAATGCGCCGATCAGTTGATGGGGTTCCTTGATGCAGGCGCGGATGAGATCCTGCTTCACGGTTCTTCACCCAAGGACATGGGGCCGCTCACCGCTGAACTGAAGCGCGCGCTGGGGGCAAAGGGATTGTAATCATGGAACTATTGACCCCTGACCGTATCAAAACCCAGTTGCAGAACTGGCTGATGAGCGAAAAGCCTGATTGGCGCGATATTCAGGTCCATCCGCTCGACGTCACGCTGGGTGCGGGCTTTTCGGCGGACATCTTCTTTGTCGATGTCGACTATGTCGATCCGGCTGGACCGCAGAGCCAGACGCTGGTGGTGCGCCGCCAGCCGATGGACCTAGAGGTCGTGTTCGGCAGCAGCCTCGCGCTTCAGGGCAAGATGATGGCGGCACTCGACGCGCGCGGCGACCTGCCCGTGCCGCCATGGATCGGCATGCATCTCGATCCCGATATTCTTGGCCTGCCCTTTCTCGTCATGGGAAAAGTCGAGGGGGAATGCGCCAAGCAGAAACCCAACTATAATCTCGAGGGCTGGCTGGTCGACATGACGCCGGAGCAGCGACGTCAGACATTCACGAATGCGATCAACGCGTTTGCTAGCCTGGCGAAGATTGACTGGCGCGACGGATTTGAATTTCTAGTCCAGCCGCAAAATGGGAAGCCCGGACTCGATCAATATGTCGGAGCTCTGGAGGCATGGCATAAGGCAGCCGGACGTGGCCGCACCATGCCGATCGTCGATGCCGCAATGGCGTATGTGCGGGCAAACATGCCCGCCGATGCGGATGTGAATGTGTTGTGGGGCGATCCCACGCCGTCGAACGTCATGTTCGCGGCCGACGGTAGCGTCAATGCGCTGATCGACTGGGAACTCGCGGCGCTGGGGCCGGCGGAACTGGATCTCGCATGGTGGCTCTATTTCGACGATCTGTTCGGCCGACGGTTCGGCGTAACTCGTCTGGAAGGCTTGCCGAGCAAGAACGAGACCATCGCCATCTGGGAAGCCGCGAGCGGACAGAAGGCCGAACATCTCGATTATTATGATATCGTTGCCGCCCTCCGCATGGCGCTCGTTGCGGTAGGAGCGTTTGATCGGCAGGTTGGCATCGGTAACATCCCGGCGACGAACAAATCGCTCAATGATAATTTCATGACGCTTTATCTGGCGGAAAAGATGGGCCTGCCTATCCCGGAACTGGGGCCGGATTTCGTAGCGTTCATGAAGAATCTGACGCCGGTCGAGGAAAAGGCGGCCTGAAACCGTCGATATAAAATATGTTTGATCGCTTGACGCCTCGTTTGAATAAATACACGGTGTGGAATAATAATATGTAGGAGAAGGCGAGTCATGAAGCGGCGGCTGGTCGAGGTACGGCGATGAATGCGCGGGTCGAGGAGCGGAAGCCTCTGGAGGCCGATGCGCTGATTGCCGAAGCGCATGCCGCGACAGGTTTGGCGGATTTTGGTCCTGACCTGTCGTTCATGACGGGCTTTCGGCGATTGGTCGATGCGGTCGAAGCGATGAAGCCGCCAGGCCAGTTGCGGGAAACCGCGCATCACAAGATCGTTGGTCTGCTTTCAACCCGCCTGCGCTATGTCGAGGATGAGAAGCGGCATCCCGATATCGTAACACAGGAGGTGGGCGATCCGTTGATCGTCTGCGGTCTGCCGCGCACGGGTACGACAATTACCTATGACCTGCTCTGCCTCGATCCCGCCGCGCGTGCGCCGCGCGAATGGGAATGGTATATTCCTTGGCCTGCTCCTGAAATAGCGACCTTCGACAGCGATCCGCGCATTGCACAGGTGCAGGCCATCTATGAAAACTGGCTGAAACATGCGCCGCAACTGGCGGATATTCAGCGGATGGATTGCACGCAGCCCGGTGAGTGCAACCATGGCATGATGCTGCATTTCGCCAGCACCAATTTCCCAGCAGAACTGGGCGTTCCGGATTTCGCCCGCTGGTTGCAGGAAACTGTGCCGGAAGGGCAGTATCGCACCCATAAACGGATGCTCCAGCAATATCAGTGGAAAGGGCCGAAGGGGCGCTGGACACTGAAATCGCCGCAGCATCTCATGGACCTTCCCGGCCTGGTGGAAGCCTATCCCGGCGCAATGCTGGTGTGGACGCACCGTGATCCGGTGAAGACCTTCTCCTCCCTTGCCAGCATGATATCGGGCTTCCTCGCGGCCGTCGGCGCCCCCCAGGATGACAAGGCGATAGGCCGTTCGGTGTTCGATACCTGGAGTGCGGCGCTGGCGCGTGCTACTGCCGCTCGCGCTACCCGTCCCGATATCGAGGCGCGGATCATCGATCTCGCCCATGCCGACATTGTTACTGATCCCATGGGTTCGGTCGAGCGCATCTACAAACGCTTCAACCTGCCTTTCAGCGACGAACATCGTACGCGCGTCAGCCAGTTCCTTACCGATAATCCGGCCGCCAGCCGCCTCGGCAAGCACAAGCATAGCCCCGAGCATTTCGGCATCGATGCTGACGAGGTTCATGCGCGCCTTTCCGACTATTATGATCGCTACGGCCATTTGCTGGGCCGCGCGTGACCGTTTTTCAGGAGTAGCATGATGAGCGTTCTCGATCGCTTCCGCCTTGATGGGCGTACCGCCATTCTGACCGGCGTTGGGCCGGGTGTAGGGGAACATGTTGCCAAGGCCTATGCCGAACTGGGGGCTAATGTCGTCATCTCTGCCCGCTCACAAGACCGGCTTGACCGGATCGCGGAGGAGATCAACGCGGCGGGCGGCGGCAAGGCGATAGCCATTGCGGCCGATGCGGGCGAGAAGGCCGATCTGGAACGGCTGGTAACGGGTGCGCGCGACGCCTTCGGTCCCATCCATATCGTGTTCAATAATGCCGCGGCTGGTGTGGTCTATGCAGCCGATGGCGGGCTTTGGGCGAATACGGACGAGGTGTGGAAAACGGCGATGGACGTCAATGTAATGGCGACCTGGCGCCTGACCGAGCTGACCGAGGCTGACATGAAGGGGCATGGCAAGGGCAGCATCATTTCGGTTCAGAGCTGTGGTGGTTTCACGCCGATTCCGCCTGCCGTCGCCTATGGTGTGTCGAAAGCGGCTTTGTTGTTCCTGGTCCGCGAACTGGCAAAGTCACAGGCGCCGCATACCCGCATCAATTGCCTGTGCGTTGGGTCGATGAGCCCCGACGGTCAGGAAGCGGATATCCATAAGGGGCTGGGCCTTGCCGAACGCAACGCCATCAAGCGCTTCGGCGCGGCGGACGAGGCGGTGGGCGCAGCGATCCTGCTGGCGGGCGATGCCTCCAGCTATACGACCGGTAGCACCATCTTCACCGAGGGTGGTCGGGTAGGCACCATTTCATGATCGCCAATCCGCTCTGGACTGACGATCAGACAGCGGTCGAACGGTTAGCGCTGCAACTGATTGAGCGCGCCGATATCCGCGCCGCGCGCGAACAGGCGCGTCTCATGCTTCTGGCCGATCCGCTTGGAGGAACGCTCGACGGACGGCTGGGCCTCGATCGAGCACTTGACCAATGGGTGTTGGGCCTTGCCATGCGCGAAGCCAATGGCGATTCCGCCGATCCCAAAGTGATCTGGAACATCAGCAATGCCCCCCGGAACTGGTTCGGACATATCTATTCCGGCGCGGCAGTGGCGATCGACAATCCCGATAATTTCAACCGCGAGATTCCGATTGACGGCGATGGACAATATGCAGTGGACATCCGCTTTTCCGTCGACCCGCCGCAATTCAGCATCGTTGCAGAGGTTGAACCGGAGCACCATGCAGGCCTTGGCCGCAATCTGGGGGCGTTGACGCTGCAACAATTACGACCCTTTTGCGACAGCGACGGACGGGTGACGGTGACGATAGGCCCCGACGAGGGTGGACCGACTCATTTACGGACCGAACCGGGCACGCGGATTCAGGTTTATACCCGTGACAGTCAGCGTGATTGGCGGCAAGTACCGGCGGAGGTGAGTGTCCGCCGTCTCGACCCGCCATCAGCCTGGAGTCAGCGCGATGAGGATGAAATCGCCCGATCCATCATCGACGATCTACCTGCGTGGGTCGCCTTCTGGTCGGGTTTCAAGAATGATTTTCTGGGGCACCCCGAACCCAATCGGCTGATTGGGCCCAATGGACGGGATGGCGGCTGGGGTTATCTTGCGGGTGGACGCTTTGCACTGGGCGAGGGGCAGGGATTACTTCTCACCATCGATCCTGCGGGGAGCTACTATACCGGCATCCAGATCGCGGACCCCTGGACGATCTCGCCTGATCCAATGTTTCGTATGGTGAGCCTCAATAGCGCTCAGGTCACGCCTGCCGCCGATGGCACGATCAGCTATGTCGTGGCGGGCGTCGATCCGGGCATAGCTAACTGGATCGACACGGCGGGATTGGGAGAGGGGTGGGTATTGCTGCGCTGGCAGGGCGTTCCTGAAGGTGCCGATCCGGCAAGCTTCATCCGCGAAGTGCGGGTCGTCGACCTTGCGGCTATCAACCGCGAAGTGGACGCGGCAGTCCCTCGTGTCGATCTGATCGAGCGGGGCAGGCAATTGCGCGATCGCGCTCGTGAACATGGCCTGCGGACCGGTGCCGCGACCTGGGGAGAAAAATGATGCAACCCAAGGGTTCTATTTTGGAACTATGCCAAGTGGTGCGTGACATGGGCAACGCACTCGATCATTGGACGCGCGTCATGGGCGCGGGCCCGTTTTTCGTTTTTGACGTGCCCGTGCTGCCGGGCCAGATATATCGCGGTGAGCCGACCCAGGTGGCCATGAAGGTCGGGTTCGGCTTTTCCGGCGGGTTGCTGATTGAACTCCTCCAGCAGACGAATGACGGGCCGTCGGTTTTTACCGAGATGCTTGATCGCCACGGTGATGGCTATCACCATGTCATGTTGCGCGTTCCCTATGATGAGGGGGTGGAGCGGCTGTCGAGGGAAGGCTACGCCATGGCCTTCAGCGGCACGATGCCATCAGGCGAAAGGTTCGCATTGTTCGATACGCGTTCGGGCAATGGGGGCTATGTCGAACTGATGGAGATGTCGCCCGCCATCGAAGCCTCACTGGAACGGATGCACACTGCCCATCAGCAATGGGACGGGGTAAGCCGTCCGGTCCGGTCCATGGCCGAACTCGCCTGAATTTCATGCCGTACCGGTGGCGGCGTGGATCGCGCCAAGGAGCATGTCGGTTGCGCGAGTAAAGGCGGCTTCCACCACATCGCGCTGCATTGCCAAACGTGCGTCATTGTCGCTCAGGCTTTCCGCCACCACGACATTGCCAAGTATGACGACGGAAAAGATGACGAGCATCTCTTCGCTCTGTCGCTGCGTCAGCCCAGCTTCGTCCAGTGCGGTGAAGATCGCTTGGCGTATCGCCAGTGCGTTGGGTTGCTCCAGCCGGTCGGCGCTCCTTGACAGGATGAAGGCGGCGGACCCTGGAAAATCGCGATAGGCCAGATGAACCGCGCGGGCGATGCCGCGAAGGCGGCTTTCCCAGTCTGGCGCGGACAGATCGGGCATCCGATCACGGAGGATTTCGTCGGTCAGCAGGCCGAGCATCTCCTGCTTGTCGCGGACATGGTGGTAGAGCAGTCGCGGCGACACGCCCAGTTGCTGCGCGACGGGCCGGATATTAAGCGATTCTATGCCGCCCGAGCGAGCCATATCGAGTAAGGTCGCGATCAGCCGACCGCGATCAAGCGCCGGGCCTTCGGATTGCGGCGGCCGGCCACGCCGGGAGGCCCGTGCAGGCGGTTTTTGATTTGCCCTCATGCCTTCCCTTTAAGGGGATGAGCGGCAAGGGTCCATGCCCCGCAGCCAAATCGGGCTGCGGGGCAAGTGGATTACAGCTTCTTCAGTTCCGCATTCGACATGCTGGTCGTGACGCCCTTTTCACCGGCGCTCAGCGTGGTCGCGGGGATGGTAATGAACTTGCCGCGATAGATGACGCGCACAGCGGCCACCGCGCCGTCACCTGCCGTCAATACGCGATCGACCTTGCCAATCTTGGTGCCATCGGCGGAATAGATCGCTTCATTACGCTCTACTGCCGGTGCCTGAGCCAATGCGGGTGCCGCCAGGCCCAAGGCCGTCAGCGCGATGATGATCGTCTTCATATAGAGAATCCCTTTGTCGAAGATATCAGTCTGTTGGCGTAGTGAAAGGATCGTTTCAAGAGAAAACCGATACACATCGGAAAGAAGTTGTTCTATTTGTCTCGGATGCATGGGGAAAACGGCCGGACGGCAATGGGAGGGGCAATGAGTGATACCAGCGGCTTTGGGGCGCGTGACCGATGGTTCCTGTTGCTGCTCGGCGCGATCTATATGTTCAATTTTATCGATCGCACCATCATTGCTGTAGTGGGAGAGGCGATTCGCCATGATCTTCGGCTGAGCGATCTTCAACTTGGAATGCTCGGCGGCCTGGCCTTCTCGCTCTTCTATGCTGTGCTGGGCATTCCCCTGGCACGATTGGCAGAACGCTATAGCCGAGTGCGGATCATCGCAGTGGTGACCATGCTTTGGTCGTTAATGACGGCACTGTCGGGTGCGGCGGGCAGCTATTTCCAGCTATTGCTGTGCCGCATGGGCGTGGGCGTGGGTGAAGCGGGCTTTACGCCTGCGCTCGTCTCCATGATCTCTGACCGGTTCGATGCTGGCCGCCGTGCTGTTGTCTTTTCGCTCATTGCATTGGGCGTTCCGCTGGGCGGCGCGATAGCAGCGGTTGCCGGCGGCGCAGTGGCGCAGGCTTTCGGTTGGCGACTTGCGCTCGTTGCGGTCGGATTGCCGGGCATCCTGCTGGCGCTGCTACTGCTCGCCACCATCGCTGAACCGGAACGTAAGGATGCGGGCGACCGCGCCGATACGCCACCCTTCGGCATGGTCCTGCGGCGACTGGCGCGTTCACCCGCATTCCTGCATCTGACTTTCGGCAGCGGCTTTGTGGGCCTGGTCGGATTCGGCACCAATCTGTTCCTGATCCCTTTGCTGGTCCGTCGCTTTGACCTGCCCCTCGGTCAGGCGGGGCTTGTGTTTGCACTATCTTTCAGCCTGGCAACGATGGTCGGGCAGGTCAGCGGCGGCTATCTGATCGGGCGCCTGATCCGGCGCAATATACGTTGGGGCGGTTGGGCGCCTGCAATAGCGGTGGGATTGGCTTTGCCTTTCTATCTGCTTGCCATTCATCAATCGGATTGGCGATGGCTGGTTGGCTTTCTCTTCGTAGCGACCGCTTTGCTTTACGCTTTCACCCCGGCAATCATGACCATTACGCAGTCGTTGGTCGAACCGCGCATGCGGGCATCTGCCGCAGCACTTCATTCCTTTGGCCAAACGGTGGCCGGACTGGGGCTGGGGTCGGTTGTGCTGGGTTATCTCAGCGATCGTCTCGCCGCCTTTCTCTATAAAGGAAATTATGCCGTCGATTGCCTCGCTTCAGGGAACATGCGGCCGCCGGCAGCCTGTCTTTCGGCGGCTGCGGACGGCCTGCAAATGAGCATGCAGCTTTGTGCATTGGTGCTGTTGATCGCGGTTCTTCACTATGTTTTCGCCGCAAAGAATCTCCCCCTCGAAGCAAATGCATCGTGAAAGACGATAAAGTCGTCGAGGGTCGGCCAACGCCTTCCTGGTGGGATGGCAGGGGCGCCATGGCTATGCAATTTTCCTGGCCTGTCGATTATACGACATTGTTTGGCCGGTGATTGAACTGGCCCGACGGACTGATCATGCAGTCATCGGCCTTGCAGATGTAATAGGAGAAAAAATATGAGTATTGATGAAGCTCAGTGGCAGAAAGGGCTGGAAGTATTCGATAAAGTTTATGGACCTGGCTCTTCCGAGATGACCCGCCCGTATCGCGATTCTTCCTTCAATCAGGAAATCGTTGGCAATCAGTTCGCCAATTTATGGGCGAGCGATATCCTGTCCATGCGGGAAAAGCGTCTGATGGTGCTGGGCGCGACTGCGATGCTGGGGCGGCCCGATCTGGTGGAAATTCAGATGAACGGCGCTCTCATCAACGGCGAATTGACCGATGAGGAATTAGATTTCATTCCGCTCTTCATGCTGTTCTATGCGGGGGCGGGCAATACGACCGCTCTGTTCCGGGGGATTGAAGCCGCCAAGGCGCGGCGTAAGGAGCGCAGCGCCGCAGCTGGCTGATAAGATCAAGCATGGCGAAAGGGCGGTCTGGTTGAAAGAACCAGGCCGCCCTTTTCTTATTTCAGGCTTCTTCGTTGGCTTGCGCGCGCCGGATCGCGCGCGACGCCAGCAGTAACAGCAATCCACCGGCAAAGGTGAACAGCATAGCCGTGCCGATCCCCCAGGCGACACCCGCAGTGCCGCCGACGAAATCGCTGACGGCGCCGATGAGATAGGCGCCTGCGCCCACGCCGATCAGGTTCGCACCCAATTGCACCAACGACACAGCGAGCCCGCGTAGGCGCGGTCCGGCCATCGTCACGATGACGGCATAGATCGGGCCGTTATAGGAGGCGCTGAGAAAGCCGCAAGCCATCAGCAATATCAGCATCAGGTTAAGGTCCTGCACAATCACAGTGCCGATGCCCGTTATCGCGGTCAGCAACGGTATCACCGCGCCGAACAATGCCGTTCTTGCCGGATCGAAACCGCCCCGGCGCCGGTTGACCGCGTCGATCACCCAGCCAGCCAGGAAGCCGCCCAACGATCCGAGGCCGCCATAAGCGATGGCGATGATGATGCCGGCGCGTGAAATGGGCATGGCATGGACCCGGATCAGGAAGGTCGTGAGCCATGTGCTCATGCCGTAAATGCCGGCCGCGATCAGGACGATGGCGAAAATGCAATAAAGCAAACCTGGCCGCGCCGAGAGCAGGCGGATGCGCTGCACAAGGCCAAACCGCTCTTCCTGTTGAAGTACGGCAGGCCCGTCATGTGCTCCACGCTTAGGTTCGCGGACGGTCAGCAAAAGGATCGGGGCCAGTAGCAGGCCAGGCACACCGGCGGCGACGAATGCCCAACGCCAGCCCGCAGTCTGCACGATCACGCCGCCGACCAGAAAGGCAATGGCAAGACCGATCCCCGAACTGAGATACCAGATGCCGATTGCGGTCGCGCGTCGATCCTCCCCGAAATAGTCGCTGAGCAGCGACATGCCCGTCGGTGATCCGCCCGCTTCGGCGGTTCCCACCGCCGCGCGACCGATCAGCAAGGTCCAAAACCCCGTTGCAAGGCTGCACAACGCCGTTGCCCCGCTCCACAGCGTCAGCGCGGCCGTCATCAGGTTGCGGCGGTTCCAGTTGTCCACCGCGATGCCGAAGGGTAGGGCCGCCAAAGCGAAAAATATGCCATAGGCAAAGCCCGCCAAAATTCCGAGTTGCCCGTCCGACAACGCAAATTCGTGGCCGACCGGCGCCAAGACCAGCCCGATGATGGCGCGGTCGATGCCATGGCAGGTCTGCGACAGCGTCAATATGCCCAATACATACCAAGGGTAGCGGCTGCTGAGGGCGCGTTCTTCCGCCGGAGCTCTCATGACGCTGATTGTCGCAGGACGGGTTGGATATTCATGGCGCGCCTCTCCATTTTCTAAATCGGGCAAACTAGCCGCCTATGCGAGGTGTCACATCGGCGCGCAATAATGGCACTCGGCCAGATCGTGTCGAGTATGGGCCATCATCCGCAGCGGGATGATCGGTGCGCCATGGCATTTTTGACCTATCCAAAGATAGAAGTTAATCCGGACGGGATAGCTATCCGCATAATCGCAGAACAGAAGCAGGCAGAGGTAGCGATGTTTCGTCCGGAGAGTGATTGGACTGATCAGGACAGGTTCGGGGTAAACGATTTCTACATCGAAGCCACGGCAACGATGCGCGATGCGCGTGTCGATGTGCGTCATTTCAACTGGGTTTTGCCTTGCAGCGGCGTTTTCAGCCCGGAAAAACATTATCTCGACTATTCGCTCGACAGTCAGCCGCGCCGCAGCATGGTCAGCATGGGGCGGCCGGATCGGCGTGCGGCTACGGGCGACATTCTTTATATGCCGCCGCATCGTCAATATATCGGCGAACCGGCCCTGCAGGAACGGCATCTGGTCTGCGTCGCTCTGGGAGACGAATTTCTGGAGGAACTATTCGACGGTCAACGTCCGCTTCAGGGGCTGGACCCATGTGCCGATGTCCAGAATATTGCGATGCGCCGTCTTTTCGAAGCGCTCGCCGTGGAGTTGCGGACGCCCGGTTTTGCAAGTCAGGTCCTGATTGAATCGATGCTCATGGGATTGGCGGTCGAACTTGTCCGGCATATGGGGCCGCAGGCGTTGGGTGGCGTGACATCGCGTGGCGGGCGGCAGGTGCGGCATATCGTCGATTATGTAATGGATAATCTGTCCAGTCCGCTCGGCATCGCCGACATTGCTCGCGGTTGCAACATGAGCGTGCGTCATGTGGCGCGGGTGTTCAAAGAAGGGACCGGCGTCAGCCTCGGTGAGTTTGTTGCGCGCAGCCGCATCGCATTGGCCAAGGAATTGCTGCGGGGCGACAGCGCCCGCATCAAGGAAATCAGTTGGCGGTGCGGCTTCAGCAGCACGTCGGCCTTTTCGGCCGCTTTTCGCGCTGCGACGGGCCAGACGCCCAAGGATTTTCGCTGCCAGTTGTCTCGCATCCACTGACGCGGCGGCGGCCAAAATATCGGGTGGCGGCCAAAACCTGTCGCCGCACAGTCAATTAAGCCTCCGTCACTATGGGGGCGGATAACGCTTGGTTTAAGCGCGCGGCATTATCGCCGTATCACCGTGCCGAGAGTGGCGCGGAGCAAGATAAATGATCTGGGAGGAAAAAATGATCAAAGCCACCACTCTGGGAACGATAGCAACAGGGGCGCTGATTGTCGCACTGGCGCAGCCGGTTTACGCGCAGCAGGCGCAATCGGGTGCCGCAGAAGGCATTCAGGATATCGTCGTCACCGCGCGCCGGACTGAAGAAAGCCTTCAGACCACGCCGATCGCCGTTACTGCGCTCACCCCTGAAGCGCTGACCACCGCGAAAGTTGAAAATGTCGTCGATCTCCAGCGTACTGCGCCGGGCCTTGTCATCGGCCGCGGTTCCGCTGGCGGCGACGGCATCGTCTTCGTCGCTATTCGTGGACAGGGCAATCTTCAGCCTATCTTGGCCAACGACCCTGCCGTTGCCACCTATGTCGACGGTATCTACATTCCCCGGCCTTCAACCGGGATGACCGATATTCAGGACATCCAGCGCCTGGAAGTGCTGCGCGGTCCCCAGGGCACGCTTTTTGGTCGCAACACGACCGGTGGCGCCATCAACATCATTACCAACGATCCGACCGATCAGCTCAGCGGGACGTTCAAGGCCGAATATGGCAATTATGATAATCTGGGCGCGCAGGCCAATATCAATGTGCCGCTTGCCGAAGGTCTCGCGATCCGCCTGAGCGGCGCGATCAACGACCGGGAAGGCTATGGCAATAATCCGCTCAACAATCGGGACTTTTCCGACAATCATAGTAAGTTTGTGCGCGGTAAGCTGAAATATGACGGTAATGGTTGGGATCTGACCCTTTCGGGCGATTGGAACCGCCAGACCAATCATGGTCAGCAGATTGCGCTTTGGGACTTCAATCCGGCAATCGTCCCGGCACCTTTTCAGCCAGGGCTCACCGCGAGCCTGCTTAATAAGGCGAACTGGTGGGACAATACCGCAACCGGCACATCGATGGCGGCCGGCATAGGTGCGTTGACGCCAGAGGTGCAGGCGCTTTACGGTGTGCAGCCCTTCAACACTCTGGAAGTATATGGTTTTTCCGGCACCCTCAATGTGGATCTGGGTGGTCTCAACCTCAAGTCCATTACCGGCTACCGCCATTCGATGAACTATGGCCTGAGCGATACGGACGGCACCGCCGTTCCGCTTCTGAGCACTTATGCCGGATCGGGTTCCTACTATATTTCTCAGGAACTCCAGCTTTCCGGTAATCTTACCGACAGCCTCAGCTTCATCGCGGGTGCCTATGCGGGCAAGGAAAGTGGTTACGAATTCAGCCGCTCGCAGATTTTCGGTGGCCTCATTCGCGATTCCAATGCGGATGTCACCAACAAAACCTTTGGCTTGTTTGCCCAAGCCTATTATGAGCTGACCCCGACCCTGCGCGTCGTGGGCGGTTTCCGTTACACTTGGGATACGCGTAACAGCGTGCTGCATAACGGCCAGGTGCTTGGCCTGCCCTACGATGCTCCTGTGGCAGGCACGCCGACAGGTATCAATTGCACGGTAGACCCGACGGATCCGGTGACAGCGACCACCTGTAATCAGGCGCAGAACGCTAAGTTCAACTATCCGGCATGGAATGCTGGTCTTGACTGGCAGGCCAGCGACAATCTCTTCCTCTATGTCGCGACGCGCGGTGCGGCCAAGGCCGGCGGCTGGAACCTGCGGGCAGGCGGCTTGCCTGCCTTCGCGCCGGAAAAGGTCAAGGACGTCGAAGCGGGTCTGAAGGTCGATTTGTTCGATCGTCGCCTGCGCTTCAACACAGCGGTTTTCCACACGTGGAAGGATGATAATCAGGCGATCGTCAACAGCTTTGTGGATGGTATCGGCGTCACCCAATATATCCAGAACAACGGCAAGGTGCGTATCTGGGGTTGGGAAAATGAATTGACCTTGGTGCCTTGGGAAGGGATGACGCTCAATGTCAATGGATCGCTTCAGGACGGCAAATATGCGAAGGGCAGCTTCAGCGAAACGCAGGTGGTCGCGGGTAGTGGTTGCACTAATCCAGCAGGGGTCGTGGATGGTTGCGTCGTCGATCTGAGCGGTCTGCCGCTGCTGCAGCTGCCCAAGAAGCAGCTCAATATTAGCGCGACGCAGAAGGTTCCGCTGGGCACGGGTACGCTTGCTGTGACGGGCGCCTATTCCTATGTCGGCTCCCAGCATTTCGATGCAGTCCGGGCCGCGGATCAGCAGCCGGACGCTATCAAGGCGGGTTATGAAACGGAGAACCGCCTCGGCCGCGTGCCCGGTTATGGCATTTTCAACGGCCGGATCGCATTCCAGCTGGACGATCCGAATGTTGAAATCGCCATCTACGGCCGCAATATCACCAACAAGAAATATCTGCTGCGTCGCTTCCCCGACCTCTATCGGACCTTGGGAATTGCGGCGGCTTATGTGGGACAACCCGCCACTTATGGCGTGGAAACAACGTTCAAGTTCTGATCGGCAACAGCTGATCGGATAAGAGAGCAAGGGGGGAAGGCATGGATAAGACAGCCTTCTCCCCAAGTTCATAAACGGAGATTTGAATGATGATGCGGTTCCAGAACAGCGTTGCGATTGTCACGCGCGGTTCTGCTGCTACGGAACCCCTCGCAGGAAATGTGTGCGATGTGGTTGCTCGTATGTTCCGGGCCATCAGGTCTCCGAAAACCGTAGAAATCTAATGCGCGGTGCCGTGGAAATAGCGCGTCGTCATCCGACTATCTTGCAGGTTCCCCGGCTGGGCATAGTCAATGCCATTCTTGGGCTGGGCTGCACAACTCGCGCCATCACCCCCAGCAACATGTGCTGTCGCCTTTCGCCCACATTTCTTCCATCATATCCTGTCGTCGCGGATTATCCGCGTCCTCGCTAATGTTAGAGGGACGGCTAAGGCCGCATCTGCTATTGGCGACGGTGAAATCTTTATAATGCTTCGGAGATCATCATGACTGCACTTGCCCAACAGCCCTTGCCTGCCCACGTGCCGGCCGAACTGGCGATGGCGCTCCCGCTCTTTTCGCGGCAGGTGATCTATGACAATCCGCAGGAAGTGCTGATCCCGGCCATGCACGCGGAACTGCCGCCCATCACCTATGTGACCAACATTTTCCCCGGTGATCAGCCCGGTTGGCTGCTCACAAAAGCCGAAGACGTGCAGGCGATGCTGCGCGATGCCGACAATTTCACCAAGAATGGCATGGGGAAATGGGCGCAGAATATCGGAGAAAACTGGCTTGTGATTCCGACGGAGGCTGACCCGCCAATACACACCAGCTATCGCAAGGCGCTCAACAGCCATTTTGCACCGCAGAAAATGTTTGCGATGAAAGAGCAGGTGCGAGAGCGTGCCCGGACTTTGATCCATGCTTTCCAAGATCGGGGCGAATGCGATTTCATTGCGGAATTCTCGGAAAAATTCCCGATCTTCATCGTTCTCGACCTCCTTGGTTTGCCGCAGGAGCGCATGGCGCAGTTCCTTATATGGGAAAAGGAAATGCTCCACTCCAATGATTGGGAGGTGCGTGGTAACGCAGTGCGTTGTGTGAAAAATTATCTGCTGGAAGAAATCGAAGCGCGCCGCCAGCACCCGCGCGATGACTATATCAGCAAAATCCTTACTTTTGAGGTCGAAGGCCGTCTGTGGAACGACGATGAAGTGTTGGGGCATTGCTTCAACCTTTATATCGGCGGTCTGGATACGGTGACGTCGCTGCTGGGCAATATCTTCAATTATCTGGCGTCGCACCCGGACAAACAGAATGAACTTCGTTCCGACCCGTCGCTGATCGTGCTCGCGGTTGAGGAATTTCTTCGGGCTTTTGCACCGGTTACAGCGTTTCGTATCGCAACCAAGGTGATCGAAATTCATGGGCAGAAGATCATGCCCGGAGAATATGTGGCTTTTAGTTCACCCGTGATCGGCCGTGATCCGGCATTTTATGAAGATCCTCAGGCCGTCCGTTTTGACCGGAAAGCGCCGCATATGTCGTTGGGCAGCGGGATCCACAAATGTCTGGGCATGCATCTGGCGCGGCTGGAACTGCAAATCGCGGTTGAGGAATTCGTCGCGGCCCTGCCGGAATTCAGGATTAAAGACGGCTTCAAGGTTCCCTATTTCGTAGGGAATATATTGCATGTGCCCGACCTGCATCTTCAATGGTAAACATTTTTATTCAGGGAAGATGGCCGTGCGGACGACTATCTTCCCTGATTTTGGTTGGCTGAAGGGGGGCGCGCGCATTGTTATGGGCCTGCCCGTCTACATCATCCGGTGAGCGAGAGGCGCAGGCCCGCTCTGGTGATCGAAGCTGCATCATTGGATAGCAGGAAAGCAATCACCTTACAGCGGAGGCAGGCTTCACCCAGGTCGAGGTGTCGGCGTCAAGCATGTCTATACGATTTGCCGGCATATCAATGATGGTCGGAAGCACCGCATTGACCCGAATGCCCTTAGCTTTTAATTAGCCCGCGAAGCTTTCGCTCAGGGCCATCACCCCTGCCTTGGATGCAGCGGGGCGTCATGCCAATGCTTACGCCGGCTGCTGCGGCTGCGCCTACATTCACGATGGATGCGCCTGTCGTCAGATAAGGCAGGGCGGCGCGTGACGAAACTGTCGCGATACGCAAATTCAGGCGATACATCCTGTCCCAGCTATCCGGCCCGGTCGGAGTCAAAATCTTCAAACTGCTTCGGAACATAGGTTCGCGACGGCAGCTTATGGGCGCTTACTCTGGAGAATTAGCCGGGTCTTCAGGGGCGCCGAAAGAGAGCGCGTCGGCGGTGCCCACATTCTGTTCGCCCGAGAATAGTTGGTCCAACCGGTTTCGGATTTCTTGCCGATAGGTCTGCGAAACTATCGCCCGTGGCGCAGAAATCTCGATTTCATGGGCTATGACCGTCTTGATTCGTTCGATTGCAGCTTCATCCAGTACATTCACACGCCGCAATTCCGTACAGAGTTGCAAAAGTCCCGCCGCCGTAGCCTGAGCGCGTAGGCCGACATTCGTCAGATCGAAATGCAGCTTCCTCTGCTTGTCCGCGGCGATTGTCATGTTTCGTTCCTCTCCAAATATTTATACTGCACACGTAAACGCGGTGAGGGAATGAGAAGCTGTCTCATGAGATGGGTAAGGCAGCAGTTATGCCACTTTGCACAGAATAGTGAAGCGCGGATGGTATCCGAATCGCTATCGGCGATTTGGCCGACCTTCGTCGTTTGATGTTGCTCGCATGACTCGACTGGAAGCTGGCATCCATTGCTCTGTCGGGCATTTTAATCGACAAATGGAAGGATCAGCTGCGACGAAAGCGGAAGTACCACACTTCATGGCCCTGACGTCTGGCCTTCGCCTCGTAACGGGTTTCAGGCCATCCGCCGGGACGGACCAGAAAATCGTTCGGTTCCTTCGCCAGCCATTCGAAGGCAGGATGGCCGTTCATCACCATCAGCGCCCAGCGTAGATAGACCGGATGGTCCGTACCGAAACGAAATTCGCCGCCGGGACGTAGTTTCTGCGCGATCAGTTCGACCGGTCCTTTGTTCATCATGCGCCGTTTGGCATGGCGCGCTTTGGGCCAGGGATCGGGATGCAGCAGATAAACGAAGCTGAGCGCGCCATCGGGAATACGATTCAGCACAGACAACGCATCGCCCATGTGGAGGCGAACATTGGGCAGGCCCCTGTCGCGGATATGACCCAACGCACCCACCACCCCATTCAGGAAAGGCTCGCAGCCGATGAAGCCGTGATCGGGCAGCATGTCGGCGCGATAGGCCAAATGCTCGCCTGCGCCAAATCCGATTTCCAGGTGGAGCGGGCGGTCATGGCCGAACAGGCCTTCCGCTGTGATTTCGCCTTTTTCGGGGATGGATAGGGCGGGGAGCAGGCGATCCACCAATTCCTGCTGGCCCGCGCGCAGCTTGTGGCCGGACTGTCGTCCGTAAAGGCGGTTGAGGGTCGTTGGGTCGCCAGATTTGTGCGCGGTCATGGCGGGCCGATAGCGGGCCGGACGAGCGGGAGCAAGCGGGAGAATGACAATCCTTGCCTCCCGCCATCGGGTGGAGTGGAAACCCGACGGGAGGAGGCGGGAGGCAAGGTTTATGAAATGGCTGCCCCTGGGAGACGGGACAGCGATTTACAATCCGTCCCCATGAGCTGCGAACCGCTGGAGGAGCGTGATCGATAGCCCGATAGGGCCTTAGGCAACGACGGCGGATATTCGTGACAGCCATGCCGCCGGAGTTAGGGTGCCGGGTCCGACAGGGGTGCGGACCCGACGCCTCGCTTATGGCGCTGCCGAGCGAAGGAGACTAATGAACTTTTGGTCATTTTACGGCAGGATACTGGTGATGCCGACACCATGGGTCATCAAAGTCCGGCCGTTATTGCCTTAGCAAAAGAAGCTGGTTTCGGGTGACGGATTCCAATCGATCATCACCGTTTAGGCCGCAGTGTTTCTCTAATCACTGGTCGCCGGCCTGTGGTTCTAAGGGAAGGGAGAGATGGAGCCTCTCCCCCTAGTCCCTTTCTATGGCGTCAGGCGATGGCTGCCTTCAGCTTTTCCGCTAGGTCGGTGCGTTCCCAAGGGAAGAAATCGCCTTCCGGCTTGCGGCCGAAATGACCGTAAGCGGCCGTCGGGCGGTATATCGGCATGTTGAGGCTCAGATGCGTGCGGATGCCGCGCGGCGTAAGGCCGCCCAACTCTTTGATCGACTTGATCGCGTCTTCAATCTTCGCATCGTCCACCGTGCCGGTGCCATGTGTGTCGACATAGAGCGACAGCGGTTCCGACACGCCGATGGCATAGGCAAGCTGGATCGTGCAGCGCCGTGCGAGGCCCGCAGCGACGATGTTTTTCGCAAGGTAACGGGTGATATAGGCGGCCGAGCGGTCGACCTTGGTCGGGTCCTTGCCGCTGAATGCGCCGCCGCCATGGGGTGAAGCACCGCCATAGGTGTCGACAATGATCTTGCGGCCCGTCAGGCCTGCGTCGCCGTCCGGCCCGCCAATTTCGAAGCTGCCGGTCGGATTGATATGATAGACGGTTTCGTGAGAGAGCAGATGTGCGGGCAGGATTTCCGCCACGATGCCCTTCACGTAATTTTTCAGTTCCGCTTCCTTTTCACCCTGATCGTAGCCCGGCGCATGCTGGGTCGAAACGACGATGGCGGTGGCGGCGGCTGGCTTGCCGTTTTCGAAGCGGAGTGTCACCTGGCTCTTGGCGTCCGGTTCGAGGAAAGGGGCGGCGCCGGAGTGGCGGTCAGCAGCCATCTTCGCGAGAATCTTATGGCTGTAGTCCAGCGTGGCGGGCATGAGGTCAGGCGTTTCGTCGCAGGCGAAGCCGAACATGATGCCCTGGTCGCCAGCGCCTTCATCCTTATTGCCGGACGCGTCGACGCCCTGCGCGATATGCGCGGACTGGGCGTGCAGATTATTCTCGAAGCGCAGCTTTTCCCAATGGAAGCCATCCTGTTCGTAACCGATGCGCTTCACCGTGTCGCGCACGGCCTTTTCGATTTCTTCCTGCGCGCCGGGAGCCCACTGGCCGTTTTCATAAACGCCCTTGCAGCGGATCTCGCCCGCCAGAACGACAAGCTGTGTCGTGGTCAGCGTTTCGCAGGCGATGCGGGCTTCGGGGTCCTTGGAAAGGAACAGGTCGACGATGGCGTCGGAAATCTGATCCGCGACCTTGTCGGGATGACCTTCGGACACGGACTCCGAGGTGAAGAGATAATTGCTACGCATGGGACTCCCGTAAGATGCTTTGCGGAGAAGTGATATAAAGAAATGTTTATACGCCCTTTAGCTTTTGCCTCTCCGCATGGCAATGGCCAGGCCGATGAGCAACAGCATGAACAGCGTCGGCGCCCCATTGCCGAGACGCGCAAAAATTGTCGGCGGCAGAGAGGAAGGCAGGGTGCTGTCGAGGAAGCCGGCATGGTGCGGGCCCAAGGCGCGCAGCACATGGCCTTTTGCATCGATGATCGCGGAAATGCCGGTGGGGGTGGAGCGGATGATCGGCATTCCTTCTTCGATCGCGCGCAGGCGGGCTTGCGCCAGATGCTGGACGGGGCCCCAACTGCCGAACCACGCATCGTTCGACGGGTTGAAGAGGAAGGCGGGGCGGTTGGCTTTGTCGACGACTTGTCCGGAGAAGATGATCTCGTAACAGATCTGAACGCCCATCTTCATTTCCGGTCGACCCAGGGCGGCAGGCAGGTTCAGGCTTTGCGGACCGGGGCCGGGCCAGAAGTCGGCGTCTCCGGGCACCAGGCGCGACAGGCCAAGGGGTTGAAGGATCGAACGCATTGGCAGATATTCACCATAGGGTACAAGATGCGCTTTGTCATAACGGGCAGGCAGCCGCGCATCGGGGGTGACGATCCAGACGCTGTTGTTCGCGCCCGCCAGTACATTTTCACTGTAGCCGCCTTTGTCGACCGGTTTGTAATAGACCTTGTTTGCACCTGTAAGCAGCAGGTCGCCGGGACCAAGCAGGGCAGCCAGGCGGTCGCGCCATGCCGGTTCCATGTCGAGATAGGCTGGAATGGCGGCTTCGGGCCAGAAGATCAGGCGCGGAGCCGGGCGCGGGGTACCGGACATTGCGGCAAGGGTGCGGAAATGCGCCTGCTCCAGTTCGGCGGAATATTTCTCATCCTGCCCGATATTGGGCTGGACCACGCGGATGCGCGGTGCGCCTGCGGGCGTGGGGGGAGCCTGCGCGAACTGCCCCCAGAGCGCGAGGGCCAGGAGCGGGATCGTAATGGCGGCGGCTGGCGCTATGCGGCGGCGCAAAGCAAGGACCAGCGCGCCCGATGCCAGAATGGCGAGTGCGCCGAGGCCATATGTGCCGATGATGGTAGAGGCGATGGCGATGCCCGTCGGCAACCAGATCACGCCCAGCGGGCTCCATGCGAAACCGGTGAAGACGACCGCGCGCAGATATTCGCTCGCGATCCAGCAGGCGGCGAAAAAGAGGAGGAAGGGAAGCTGCGTGTTGGTCCGCAGCGGGAGGCGGCGGGTCAGCCACCACGTGCTGAGGGTCGCGAGGGCGGGATAGACGGCCAGATAGAGCGAAAGCAGGACTACCGCGCCATAGCCGAACCAGTGCGGCATCGCGTCCTGATAGGTAAAGGCGTGGGCGATCCAGTTGAGGCCCAGCGTGAAATGACCGACGCCGAACAGCCATCCGCGCGTGAAGGCGGATTTGCGGTCCGGCGCGCTTTCGATGAGCAGGATCAGCAGGGCGAAGCAGGCGAGCGTGACGGGCCAGAGCTTCAGCGGCTCAAAACCCGTCGCGGACAGAAAGCCGGCGATCAGCGCGATCAATTTGGGACGGCGTTCGAGAAGGGATGGCATGGGGCAGATCAGCGAGCGGTTGCCAGCGTGGCGTTGCTGCACTTGTCGTTCTTTTCACCGCCGCCGGTCAACATCGAGGCGGCGATGAAACCGCCGACCACCAGCACCAGGAACAGGCCGGAAAGGAGAGCCAGATATTTCTCGATGAACGCCTTTATGGGGCGGCCGAACTTCCAGAAGAGGAAACCCACCAGCATGAACTGGAAAGCGCGGCTGATGACGCTGGCCCAGAGGAAGGTGAAAAGCGGTAGTCCGACGAATCCCGCGGTGATGGTGATGAGTTTGAAAGGGATGGGCGTCGCGCCCTTTATGAGGATGATCTCCGCGCCATATTCGCGCAGGTAGCAGGCGGCGACCGGGAATTTGGCGGTGAGGCCCAGAGCGGCGAGAATCTGATGGCCGGCCGTTTCGTAGACGAAGTGGCCGATGGCGTAGCCGAACAGGCCGCCCAGCACCGAGGCCATGGTGCAGATGAGGCCGAAGCGGATCGCGCGTTCCGGCCGGGCGAGGCACATGAGGCCGAGCAGCGGATGCGGGGGGATCGGGAAAAAGCTGGATTCCATGAATGAGATGGCGAAGAGCCAGCGTTCGGCATGGGCGTGGGCCGCTTTGGCGAGCGTCCATTGATAGAGCCGGGTAAGCATCGCGGGCGAATTAGCCGAGATTGCGGCGGGCCGCCAGCGCTTTCGCCAGCACGACCATCCGATAAGGCGGATCGAGCGGAATAGGAAATGGCCGTTTTTCGCCGGTCAGCCGATAACCGCGCCTTTCATACCAGGAGATCAGTTCATGACGGCTGTCGATCACGGTCATTTCCATGGCCGTCGCGCCGAAGAGGTGGACGGCGTGATTCTCCGCCGCGGCGATCAGCTGACGGCCAAGGCCCCCGGCCTGAAGCCGTGGGTCGATGCAGAGCAGGCCGAGATAGGAAAGACCGCCGCCCCGGTCGGTGATGTTGACGCAGCCGATGGGCGAGGCCGCGTCATCGTCGAGCGCGATCAGCAGACGCTGGGCGGGATCTTCGACGATGACGGTCAGGGCCGCAAGATCGGTGCGCGCACCGCTGAGCAGGTCGGATTCCCAGGTCCAGCCCATGCGCGCCACGTCGCCCCTGTAGGCGCGCTCTATCACGGGATGCAGCGCGGGAAGGTCGGCGATCGTGGCGGCGCGGATACGCATGGGGAAGTCCTGACGGCGGGAAATGATGTTGTAAAGAGGCGTACAGACCCCTTGTCCAGCTGTCGCGAGGCAGATGTCGGCCCGTTCAGCCGGCCCGTTCAGGATGCCAGATCTCCGCAGCTTCTCTCACGCGGGGAGGGGATATGCGCTCACAGGATAGCGCGCAGCTTCGCCTTCCTTCCCCCCTCATTCAACTGCGCCTGGTCAGAAAGCTGGCAAGGCTTCCTATCCTTCTCCCCAAGGGGGAAGGGAAAAGGAGCATCCCGCCTGACCGGAACCGGCCATCGCGGGTTTGTGAGCCATGGCCGCTAAAAAATTCCCGGCGGGGACGGGGATGATCTTGGCAGTGGGGAGGCGATCACCTAGCTATGGGTTCCAAGGAGACGAATGATGCAAGGCATGGGAGACGGCAGCTGCCCCTTCACTTTCAACACGGACCCCGCGACCTTCAAGGTCGGGGATGAGGTCAGCTATCGCGTGACAGGCAGCCTGGAGGGGATGCCCTTTGCCGGCGTGCTGTTGGAAGTGCATGACGATTATGTGGTGCTGACATCCGACCCCGACGACAAGGCCAGCCGGATGCGCGCTACACGCGAAAGCCGCCCGGTCGTGCGCGAAGAGGATGTGTGCTGACGCGACGGCGTTGACCGTCCCATATCGTCTGTGCCAGAGCGCCGATACGGCCTGAGCAGGCGATTTTCGTGTGAATTTTTCTTCCTCTTCCCGGCCTGACACCAAGGCCCGGCCCGATTTCAGGGAGCGCGCTGGCGGGCTGGCCTTTGCGCTGGGACTGAACGCGCTGCTGTTGCTGGCGCTGTTGACGCTGACGCCGGGGATGCAGCCTCCGCCGGTCGATCCGCGCCATCCGGTGACATTTGAACTGGCGCCCGGACCTCAGGCGGCGGAGGAAAAGGCGCAGGCGCAGAAAAGCGACGACGCGCCCAAGGAAAAGACGCCGCAAAAGCAGGCGGATACCGCGATCCAGCCGCCGCGCCCGGTGGAAAAACCGCCGGAGAAGCCGCCCTTGCCTCTCCCCTTCATCGTTCTGGACAGCAGCCAGATGGCGTCCGCCGACATCGGGAAGATGCCGAAAAAAGGGCAGGGCCAGGGCGCGGCGCAGGGGGACAGCGCGCAGGTGGCCGGGCCGGGCCAAGGGCCGGGCGGCGTGCAACTGTTCGCGGCGGAATGGTATCGCAGGCCGCGCGATGCGGAGCTTTCCCCTTATCTGCCTGCCAATGCGCCGGGCAATGGATGGGGCGAAGTCGCGTGCAAGACGGTCGACCATTATCGCGTCGAAAATTGTCAGGCGCTGGGCGAATCGCCGCTGGGATCGGGCTTTGCGCGGGCCGTGCGGCAGGCGGCGTGGCAGTTCCAGGTGCTGCCGCCCCGCGTCAACGGCAAGGTGATGGTGGGAAGCTGGGTTCGCATCCGCATCGATTATACGCGCACGGTGGTGGGCGGTGGCCCAGGGACGGGGCGGTAGGGGCTGTTGAGGCTGTGGGCCGCTCAGGATGAACTTGGCCTTTGGCCAAACCGAAGACTCGTATCGAGGGGGCCAGCGCGCGCCATGTCCTTCGATATGTTGAGCAGGTCGGATCGTCCCCCGGACTCAATTCGACAGGGTCAGGGGCCATCCAGAATGAACGGACACGGGAGATAATCGGCCATTTGCGATTGCCTCATGGAGCGTTCCCCGCGGGATGGGCTATCAAGAGTTGCATTGCGAAACGGCAATGGCACTTTGCCAGCTGCCCGACTCACGGGAAATGGAGGAACAGATGATCGTCTATGGCGCGCGGCCTTCGCCTTTCGTTCGCAAGGTTATCGTATTTGCCGCTGAAAAGGGCCTGACCCCGGACGTGCAGCCGGGCGGTTTCGGGCAGGGCAATGAGATGTTCGCGCAGGCTTCGCCTTTCGGCAAGATTCCGGGCTTTCAGGATGGTGATTTCCTGATCAGCGACAGCACGGCGATCATAACCTATCTGGATACGATACGTCCTGACCCGAACCTGATTCCCACAGAGGCGAAGGCGCGGGCGCGCACCATCTGGTATGAAGAGTTCGCGGACACGATCCTGCAACCGGTGGGCATGCAGATTTTCTTCAATCGCGTGGTCGCGCCCTTTCTGGGCCTGCCCAGCGATCCGGCGGCGGCGGACGCGGCCGAGGCGGACAGGATGCCGGAGCTTTACGATTATGTGGAAGGCAACCTGCCGGAGAACGGATTTCTGGTGGAGGACCGGTTCACGCTGGCGGATATTGCCGTCGCCTGCCCCTTCATCAATATCGGCTATTGCAGCGACGGGTTGGAAAAGGGGCATTGGCCCCGGTTGAAGGCATGGTTGCAGGCCGTGCGCGCGCGGCCCAGCTTTACCGAGGCGCTGGCGATAGAAGGGAAGGCGGTTAACCGGATGATGGCTAAATAATTCACCTATATGGAACATTTTTCTTGACATCGTCACGCTGTTCCGGCAGAGATGGCGACACTGGAAAATTGTGAGTCGCCGACGCGGTGATGCAAGGGGCTGGTCCTGATGGGCCGGCCCTTTTGCTGTGCGCGTTCGCGGCGAAAGGCGGAGCGATGACGGGAGAGCGGGAAAAGGCGCGGCCACCTTTGGGCGGCCGGGCGGGGGACAAGGCGGAGGCGCTGGTCGCGCAGCGGGGGCAGCGGGGGGCGGCGGGAAGCGGACCGCAATTGAAGGCGGTGCGTAAGGACGGATGGACGCCCGCGCGGCGCAAGCGGTTCATGGAGACGCTGGCCGCGACCTGCAATGTCAGCGAGGCGGCGCGCGCGGCGGAGAAGAACCTGTCGAGCGCCTATTATCAGCGGCGTCGCGATCCGGCTTTTGCGCGGGAATGGAACCAGGCGATGAACGTCGGTTATGCGGAACTGGAGACGTTGCTGCTGCGCCAGTCGCTTTTCGGCGTGGAGGATGAGGAACTGACGCTGGATGGCGAGGGCGCGCTCAAGAGCCGGAAGCTGAAGCGCGGGCATCCGCATGTGGTGGCGATCCGGTTGCTGCTCGCGCATCAGGGCACGGTGGAAAAGCTGCGCGCCGCGGAAATGCGCGACGGCCCGGAAGGGGAGGACGCCGTCGCGAAGATGCGCGCGCTGCTGGACGATGTGCGGCGCAGGCGGGAAGCGGCGGGCGATTGAGGCGGGGGCGCAGGCGATGCGGATGTCGGACATGGAATGGCTCGCCGGGCAGGATGACGCCGTGCGGGAACGGGTGCTGGCGCATCTGGACGACGCGGCGGCGGAGCGGCTGGCCGCCGAATGGCGCTGGACAGCGCGGGCTGGGCAGGTCGCGCCGGACGGGGACTGGCGCGTCTGGCTGATGATGGCGGGGCGGGGCTTCGGCAAGACGCGGGCTGGCGCGGAATGGGTACGGGAGATTGCGGAAAATGATCCCGGCGCAAGGATCGCTTTGGTGGGGGCGACGCTGGGCGAGGCGCGCGGCGTGATGGTGGAGGGGGTTTCGGGGCTGCTTTCCATCGCGCCATGGTGGTGCCGGCCTGCTTATGCGCCTGCCTTGCGGAAGCTGATATGGCCCAATGGGGCGATTGCCACGCTGTTCGGCGCGGCCGACCCGGAGGCGCTGCGCGGGCCGCAATTCAGCCACGGCTGGGCGGACGAGATCGGCAAATGGCCGGGCGGGGAAGCGGTGTGGGACAACCTCATGCTGGGGATGCGGCTGGGGCGCAGGCCGCAGGTGCTGGCGACGACGACGCCAAGGCCGGTGCCGCTGGTGCGGCGGCTGGCGGCGCGGGAAGGGGTGGACACGGTCGTGACGCGGGGGCGGACGGCCGACAATGCGGCGCATCTGGCGGAGGGTTTCCTCGCCGCGATGGAAGAAGGCTATGGCGGCACGCGGCTGGGGCGGCAGGAACTGGACGGCGAGCTGATCGAGGAGATCGAGGGCGCGCTGTGGACCCGCGACCTGCTGGAGCGGTGCCGGGTGCGGCATGTGCCCGAAAAGGGGCTGACGCGCGTGGTGGTGGCGGTCGATCCGCCTGCTTCGGCGCATGGGGATGCGTGCGGGATCGTTGTGGCGGGGCTGGGCGCGGATGGGCGCGCTTATGTGCTGGCCGACGCGAGCGTGGAAAAGATGCGGCCCGAAGGCTGGGCGCGGGCGGTGGCCGGCGCGGCGGCGGCCTATGGCGCGGACCGCGTGGTGGCGGAGGCCAATAATGGCGGCGCGATGGTTGAAAGCGTGCTGCGCGCGGCGGAGGCCGGTCTGCCGGTCAAGCTGGTCCATGCCAGCCGGGGGAAGGCGGCGCGGGCGGAGCCTGTGGCGGCGCTCTATGAGGCAGGGCGGGTGGCGCATCGCGGGGCTTTTCCCGACCTGGAGGACGAGATGTGCGGGCTGATCGCCGGGGGCGGCTATGAAGGGCCGGGACGCTCGCCCGACCGGGCCGACGCGCTGGTATGGGCGCTCACCGAATTGATGCTGACGCGGCGCGGCGATGCGCGGATCAGGACGCTGGGATGAGGAACCCTTCGCGACGGCGGCTCGTTTCTCCAGACGTATCGCTGAACTGTTGGAGTATGTGTGATGAATATGGGCAAGCTTATGGCGGCCCTCGCTGGCGTGTCGCTGATGGCGGCGCCAGCCTTCGCGGCGTCGCTGAACAGCAAGGAACGGGCGCGGGTCGCGCGGGCCCATCCGTCCGATCGCGACGATGTGCGCTATTGCCTGTTGCAGGCCAAGAAGGGCCGGGACAAGGGCACCGTCATCGGCGCGGCGGGCGGCGCGGGCGTCGGCGCGATCGCGGGCGGCGATCTGGGCGAATCCCTGCTGGCGGGCGCGGCTGGCGCCGTCGCGGGCCGGGTGATCGGCAAGAGCGAAGGCACCAATTCGGAATGCGACCGGGTGCTCAAGCGCAATCCGTGAGATTGGAGTGAGGGTGGGGCGTGATCCCTCCCCTCATCCAACTGCGCCGGGCGAGCTTGTTGGCGAGGCTCCGTATCCTTCTCCCCAGGGGAGAAGGGGTAGGGAAGGAGGGGGCATAGTGGTTTCCTCCCTGCGGAGAATTTCTTCGTCCTCGCTTCCCGACCGGGAGCGGGGATTTTTTGTGGTCGCGGTGAGGGACGGTTTTGGGTGGGTTGCGGACTGTCCGCTATTCCCATCTCCGTTCGCTCCGAGCGAAGTCGAAGGGCGGAAGGGAGGCCCTTCGCTTTGCTCCGTGGAAGGCCCTTCGACGCCGCCTGCGGCGTTGCTCAGGACAGGCTTCGACTTCGCTCAGCCCGAACGGAGGCGGGGTGGCGGCTATATGGCCGGAACCCGCCATTTCCGTCCCCAAAACAAAGGCGGTTCTATCATTTGCACGTTCCGCTTAACGGCAAGGTCTGGCCGAAAAGGGCCGCTCTGTCCGGCCTAATATATTTTTCCTGAAAAAACGGGGTGTGTCATGAAATGGTTCGGGACGAAAGCGGCGCGCGATGGAGCGCGGCCGGTGCTGGCGCGCGCCTGGGGATCGGGCGGCGTGGCTCTGGGGGAATGGCCTGCCTCTTATGAGGCGCAGGTGCGGGCCGGGGTGATCGGCAATCCCATCGCGCAGCGGGCGATGCGGCTGGTGTGCGAAGCGGCGGGCGCGGCGGCGCTGAAAGTCTGCGGCGTGGAGCCTGAGGCGGCGGCGCGAGTGCTGGGGCTGGTCAACCGCTGTTCGGCGGGGCAGGCGCTGGTCGAGACGCTGGCCTGCCACCTGCTGTTGCACGGCAATGGCTATGTGCAGATATTGGCGGGCGCGGACGGGACGCCGACCGAGCTGTATGCGCTGCGCCCGGAACGGGTGAGCGTGGAGGCCGATGCGCGGGGCTGGCCCGCCGCTTATCTCTATCGCGTGGGGGACAGCGTGACGCGCCTGACGCCGGAGGACGGCGCGGGGCGCACGGGCATCATTCACCTCAAAGCGCTGCACCCGCTGGACGATCATTATGGGCTGGGCTGCGTCGGCGCGGCGGCGGGCGCGGTGGCGATCCACAATGCCGCGACGGTGTGGAACAAGGCGCTGCTCGACAATGCGGCGCGGCCGAGCGGCGCGATGGTCTATGATCCGGGCGACGGGTCGGTGATGTCGCCGGAGCAGTTCGAGCGGGTCAGGCAGGAGATGGACGCCGCCTTTGCAGGCGCGGCCAATGCCGGGCGGCCGATGCTGCTGGAGGGCGGCCTCAATTGGAAGGCGCTCAGCCTGTCGCCCGCCGAGATGGATTTCGTGGGGTTGAAGGCGGCGACGGCGCGGGAGATCGCGCTGGCCTTTGGCGTGCCGCCGATGCTGCTGGGGCTGCCGGGCGACAACACCTATGCCAATTATCGCGAGGCGAACCGGGCGCTGTGGCGGCAGACGATCCTGCCGCTGGTGACCAAGCTGTGCGCGGGGCTTTCGCAGGGGCTGTGCAGTTGGTGGCCGGGCGCGCGGGTCGAGGCCGATCTGGACGCCGTGCCTGCTCTGGCGGAGGAGCGGGCGGCGCTGTGGGACCGCGTGGCGGCCGCCGATTTCCTGACGGCGGAGGAGAAGAAGGCGATGCTGATGATCGCCTAAAGCAGAGGTTGGGCGAGGGAATCGAGGCGGCAGAAATGTCCGCCCCAGTTCCAGCGCCCGCCCTGCATCAGGCAGTCGCCCACGGTGAAGAGGTCCGCCCACCAGGCGAGACCGCCGAGGGCGACGAGGACAAGGACGATCAGCCATTTGCGGGTAACGCGTTTCATGGCGTGGGACATAGGCGATGCGGCGCGGCTGGAAAAGGGCGGCGGGGAGCGGTGTGCGATGAAATATGATGGGGAGATGCTGGCGCGGCTGGTCGCGCAGGCGGAGGCTCAGCCGATGAGTGCGGACATGGTGATGATCCGCGCGCTGATCGAGGAGGCAAGCGAACTGGGCGCGGGACGGGCGCTGGAGCGGCTGGGGCTGGCGGATCGGCGGGCGGAGGGCGACATGAGGGAGTTGCGGGAACTGCTGTCGGCGTGGCGCGACGCGAAGAAGGCGGCGCGGGGCGCTGTCGTCGGTTGGGCGGTGCGGATCGCCATGGCTCTGGTGCTGCTGGGACTGGCGGTGAAGATGGGTTTGCTGGGCTTGGTGCGCGGATGAGCGGGGGCGATGTGCGCTTTGCCGGTTATGCGGCGGTGTTCGACCGGGTGGACCGGGGCGGCGACGTGGTGCGGGCCGGGGCTTTCGGCAGCGCGCGGGCGACGGGCGTGCCGCTGCTGTGGCAGCATGGGCCGGGCGAGGTGATCGGATCGGTCGAGCGGCTGGAGGAGGATGCGCGGGGGCTGCGCGTGATCGGGCGCGTGTCGGCAAGGACGGCGGCGGGACGCGCTGCGGCGCGGATGCTGCGGGAGAAGGCGGTGGACGGGCTGTCCTTTGGATACCGGGTGCGGGAGGCGCGGGGCGCGGGGCCGCGCGAGTTGCTGGGGCTGGACCTGGTGGAGGTGAGCATCGTCACCCATCCGATGCAGCCCTTGGCGCGGGTGATTGCGGTGGAGGAGGGCGGAGAGGCCCCCTCATCCAACTTCGCCTAGCCAGCAGGCTGGCAAGGCTTCGTATCCTTCTTCCCGGTGGGGAGAAGGTTTTGGGCGGTCCTGCGGGGCCGCCTTTTTCGTTTTGTGGCAAGGAGAAGTCGATGACGGATATGTTGGAGAACAGCTTTGACGCGGTGCTTCAGGGGGAGAGGATCGCGGCTCTGGAAGGTGATCTTGCTACGCTGAAAGGTCGGGTGGACGGCGCTTTTCTCTCCGGGCAGCGCCCGGCGCTGGATGGCGTGAAGGGCGGTGCGGTCGATCCGGCGCGGGCGGCCTTCGTGGATCGCTATTTGCGGCAGGGGCTTGAGGCGGGCGTGGAACTGAAGAGCTTTTCGGGCGCGAGCGGGGCTGCGGGCGGCTATGCGGTGCCGCGAGAGATCGATGCGGTGATCGACAGCACGCTGAAGGCGATTTCGCCGATCCGTTCCATCGCCAATGTGGTGCGGACGGGGAGCGCGGGCTATCGCAAGCTGGTGAGCGCGGGCGGCATCGTGTCGGGCTGGGCCAGCGAGACGGGCGCAAGGGCCGAGACAGGGACGCCAAGCTTCAATGAGATCGCGCCGCCTTCGGGCGAGCTTTACGCCAATCCGGCGGCGTCTCAGGCGATGCTGGACGATACGCAGTTCGACGTGGAAGGCTGGCTGGCCGGAGAGATTTCCCGCGAGTTTGCGGCGGCGGAGGGCGCGGCCTTCGTGGGTGGCAATGGCACGAACAAGCCCAAGGGGTTCCTGACCTATACGACGACCAACGAGGCGGACGGAGTGCGGGCTTTCGGGTCGCTGCAATATGTGGCTTCGGGCGCGGCGGGCGGTTTTGCGGCGTCCAATCCGCAGGACAAGCTCATCGATCTGGTGCAGAGCCTGCGCGCGCCCTACCGGCAGGGGGCGTCTTTCGTGATGAATTCGGCGACCCTGGCGGCCATCCGCAAGATGAAGACAAGCGACGGCGCGTTCCTGTGGCAGCCTTCGTTGAGCGCGGGGCGGCCTGCGACGTTGCTGGGCTATCCGGTGGTGGAGGCCGAGGACATGCCGGACATCGGCGCGAACAGCCTGTCGATCGCGTTCGGCAATTTCCATGCGGGCTATGTGATCGCGGAGCGTAGCGAGACGAGCATCCTGCGCGATCCGTTCAGCAACAAGCCCTTCGTCCACTTCTATGCCGTCAAGCGGATCGGCGGCGCGGTGGCGAACAGCGAGGCGATCAAGCTGATGAAGTTCGCCGCTTCCTGATGCGGGGGTGATGGCGGATTAACTTTGGGGGGCGTTCGCGTCCCCCTTTTTTGTGCGGGAGATAGGCGTGGCGATCACGGATTGGGAAATGGCCGATCTGGTGCGGGAGGTCTGTTACGATGTCGGGTCGGGGCCGCTGACGCTGGGCGGCGCGATGACGGGCTATCGCGCCTTTGCCGATGCTGTGGGGACAGGCGCGCGCTTTCCCTATGTGATCGTGGGCGTGACCGATGCGAGTCAGTGGGAAGCGGGCAGCGGGATGCTGGACGGCGAGGGGCGGCTGGCGCGGACGGTCAGCGCCTCGTCGGCGGGCGGCGCGGCGGTGGATTTCGCTGCGGGGGAGAAGCGGGTCGCGCTGGCGCTGCACGCGGCATGGGCGCGGGCGGTGGAGGATCATGGCCATGCGCCGCCGGACCTGAGCGGGATCGAGGCGGCGCTGGCGGGCAAGCAGGCGGCGAGCCGCGTGCTGGATGCGCTGGCGGGCGTGGAGGCAGGGGCGGACCGGCTGCTGTGCTTTACGGGGATGGAGAGCGCGGAAGCCATTTCCTGCACGCCCTTTGCGCGGTCGTTGCTGGACGATGCCGATGCGGCGGCGGCGCGGGTGACGCTGGGCGTGCAGGATGCGGGCGGCGACATGCTGCCGGACGAGGATGACGCGCAGGCGCTGGGCAGTCCGTCGCGGCGCTGGTCGGCGCTGCATGCGGTTTCCATCGTGAGCGATGACGCGCAGATCGGCGGGGGCAGGATCAGCGGCATCGACGACCTGGCCATTGCGGATGGCGGGACGGGAGCTTCCACGGCCGCGCAGGCGCGGGCCAATCTGGAGCTGGGAAGCATGGCGACGCAGAATGCGGGCGCGGTGGCGATCACCGGCGGGAGCGCGGTGTTCGACAGCTTTGGCGTGGTGACGACCGGCGACCCCTATATCAACCGTTTCGCCGGCACCTCGGCCGCCAGCGCCGCGATCGCGGGACGGCGCGCGCGAGGAACGGTCTCCACGCCCGCCCCGGTCCAGACGTCCGATATATTGGGCGGTATGTATATGGCCGGCTATCAAGCCGTGTCGAACGGCTGGACCGCCAATGTCGCGGCTGTCTATGCCTATGCGACGGAGGATTATTCCAGCTCCGGCTATGGCGCGGACATAGCCATCGCCACCACCGCCATCGGATCGACCACACGGGCCGTGCGTGTCCGGATCAGTTCCGCCGCCATGACCCCTGGCGGGGATAATAATTTCGCGCTGGGAGCGGCCACCAGCCGCTGGTCCGTGGTCTATGCGGGCACCGGCACGATCAACACGTCCGACGCGCGGGAGAAGCGGGATGTGGACGATATTCCCGAAGCGCTGCTCGACGCGTGGGGCGACGTGACGTGGCGGCGCTTTCGCTTCGTCGATGCCGTGGCGTTGAAAGGCGGCGATGCGCGCTGGCATGTCGGCCTGATCGCGCAGCAGGTGCGCGACGCGATCGACGCGCGCATGGGCGCAGGGGAAGCGGTGCGGCTGGGCCTCGTCTGCTTAGATAGCTGGGAGGCGGAAACGGAAGAACGGGATGAGGAGGGGCAGATCGTCCGTCCCGGCCGGGACGCCGGGGACCGATGGGGGCTGCGCTATGAGGAATGTCTGGCGCTGGAAGCAGCCTGGCAACGCAGGCGGATCGCCGGGATCGAGGCGGCGCTGGCCCAGTTGAGCGGAGGCCCCGGCGATGGAGGGTGAGGCGCTTGGCGCATTGCCGATTGGCGATGCGGGCAATGCGCGCGCGTCACTGGTCTGGCCGGGTAGCTGGCTGGCCGGAACGCGACCCGGTCAGAAGCAGCGCATGGAAGGCAGGACAGGCCCCGCGAGGCCCGAAGCGACGGGAGGAAGCAGGATAAGATGAACCTCTATCTTAAAGATCCGCAGGCGCGGATCGACCATGAAATCGACTGGTCGGCCTATCTGGCCGGGCAGCATGTCGTCGCGAGCGTGTGGCATGTCAGTCCCGCCGAAGCGGGCGGCATCGTGGTGGAGGCCGATGCGTTCGAGGATTTGCGGACCAGCGTGCGGCTGAGCGGTGGCGCTGTGGGGCGGCTTTATTATGTGACCAACCGCGTCGCCCTGTCCGACGGGCAGGAAGATGAGCGGTCGATCCATGTGCGGGTGGAGGAGCGATGATGATGGCGGCGCAAGGGGAAGCGGGCGCGCTGGCGGCATCGCTGGCGGAATTAAAGGTCTATCTGCGAATAGCGACGAGTGATGAGGATGCAGTGCTGGCAGGATTGCTGCGAAGCGCGGCGGCGCTGTGCGAGGGTTTTGTAGGGCAATGGCTGATCGTGCGCGAGGCGCGGGAAACAGTGTCCGGCGATGGCCGCTGGCAACGGCTGTCGGCGCGGCCGGTGGCGGCGATCCTCGATGTGCGGGCGGTGGACGCGGCGGGCGTGGAAGAGGCGTTGCCGCCGGAACGCTATGCGATCGACATCGATGCGTCGGGCGAGGGCTGGGTGCGGCTGAGGGGCGTGGGCGACGGGCGGCGGCTTTGCGTGCGTTATCGGGCGGGAATGGCGGAGGATATGAACGGTCTGCCCGAAGCGATCCGGCAGGGGATCGTGCGGCTGGCGGCGGATCATCACGCGGCGCGCGGCGGCGAAGGCGCGGCGCCGCCTGCGGTCGTCAGTGCGCTGTGGCGGCCATGGCGGCGGATGCGGCTGGCATGAGGGAGGCATGGCAAAGGCGCATGACTGCGCTGGCGGAAGCTGGCGCGGCGCGAAGGCGGGCCGCGATCGCGCAGGCGATGGGCGATGCGGGCGTGGCATCGGTGCGGGTGGACGGAGAAAATGTCCGGGCATCGGGGCGCGGACTGATGGCGCGATGGATGGGTGATCTGACGCTGCGTGAAGCAGGAAGGGGCAGGGCATGAGCGCGGAAATAACGGTTCGCGCCGCCATGATCGCGGCGCTGAAGCAGGATATGACGTTGATGGACGGGCTTAATGGTCTGTTCGATGGCGCGCCCGACCGGGCGACGTCGCCCTATGCCGCGGTGGAAGAGTGTCTTGGCGCGGATTGGGGGGCGAAGGATGTCGACGGACGGGAATTGCGTTTGTCGATCAGTCTGCATGACATGGGCGAGACGCCTGCCCGCATCGCGCCGCTGCTGGCGCGGGTGGATGCCGTGGTGAAGGCGATGACGGAAGCGGGCGAGGGTTGGCGGATCGTTACTACGCAGTTGCTGCGGTCCCGTATCGCCCGGCAATCGGGGCGGGATCGCGGCTGGCGCGCCATTGCGGACTATCGGCTGCGCCTGGTGCGGGAGGCGGGCTGAGGGGATTTCGGTGGAGTGTGGATATTGGAGAAGTGACGAATTTTGGCCAATTGCGGACGCACCCACCCATGTAGGGAAGCGGCCGGTCGATTTCCCATCCAAAACCGCCATTCGGCGTGAGGCCGATCAGGCCGGGCTGAGATAATCCTCATATTCAGAGGTGATCTTGTCCATATATTCGGACACCTGATCGTTGGCGTCGGACTGGGCTTCCTGCTCCGACATGCCGCTGGTCTTGTCGTCCGCTACGATGGCGGCGCGGAAGGCGGCTTCCTTGTCGCCGCACTTCGCCTTCAGCGCGGACTGAAAATCGCCCAGCGCCAATTTCTTGTCGAGCGCAGGCTGAATCTGCGCCGAAAGGCATTGGGAATAGGCCTTGCGCCCGGCACCGACAGGGTCAGCCGCGGGGGCGGCTGCAAGCATCATCACCAAAGGAACTGCAACAAGCATCGGACCCTCTCCACAGCTTGATTCTGGCACGGGTTAACGAAAAGGAGAATGCGCCATGGGCGTCGAAAAAGGAAGTGCGTTTCTGCTCAAGGTCGGCGATGGCGGCAGCCCGGCAAGCTACGCAACGGTAGCGGGGATGCGGACCACGCAATTATCCGTCAATGGCGAGGCGGTGAACGTCACCAGCAAGGATAGCGGCGGCTGGCGCGAGTTGCTTTCCGGCGCGGGCGTGCGGTCGGTCAGCGTGTCGGCGGCGGGCATCTTCACCGGATCGGCGGCGGAGGTGCGTATCCGCAACCATGCCCTGTCGGGCACCATCGAAGAATATGAGTTGAGCTTTGAAAGCGGCGAGCGGATGCGGGGGCGCTTCCTGGTCACGCGGCTCGACTATGCGGGCGATTATAATGGCGAGCGCAATTATGCGCTGAGCCTGGAAAGCTCCGGCCCGGTGGTGTCGCAATGAGCGCGGCGGCGAACGCGGCGCGGGGCGAGGCCGCGCTGGAACTGGGCGGGCAGGTGCTGACGCTGCGCCCCAGCTTTGCCGCGCTGGTGGCGGCGGAGGAGGAAGTGGGGCCGCTGTTCGACCTGGTCGAGCGGGCGGCGGACGGGAAGCTGTCGCTGGGCGATATGGCGGCGCTGTTCTGGCATTGCCTGACGGATCGCGGCGGCGGGCTGACGCGCGAGGCGCTGGGCGAGGCGATCCTGGCGCTGGGGCTGGCGAAGGTGACGCCGGTGCTGCGGACCATATTGCAGCAGATATTGGCGGGCAAATGAGCGCGGCGACGCGGCTTGCGGAGCGCGCCGCGCGGCTGGCGGGGATTGCGGGCTGGCTGCTGGGCTGGCGGCCCGACGAGTTCTGGCGCGCGACGCCCGCGGAACTGGCGGCCGTGCTGAAGGCGGCGCGGGGCAAGGAAGCGCCGGAGGCTGGCGTGGACGCGGGCGATCTGGAGCGGCTGCGCGCGATGATGCCGGATCGCTGAGGCCGGGCAACAGGGGAAATCCGATGGAAGAGGAAGTCGAGACGCTGGTCGTGCGCGTGCGCGCCGACACGCAAGGGCTGGCGCGCGATGTGGAAGCGATGCGCGCGGGGATGGAAGGGCCGCTGGCGGCGGGCGCCGAACGGGCGGGGCGGCGGATCGAACAGGGGCTGCTGAGGGCGGCGCGGACGGGCAAGTTCGGCTTCGAGGATTTGCGGCGCATGGCGCTGTCGGTGCTGGACGATATTGCCCGTGGCGCTTTGCGATCGGCGATGGGGTCGATTGGCGGTGGAGGCGGCGGCGGGTTGCTGAATGTGGGGGCTTCGCTGATCGGGTCGGCCCTGGGCCTGCCGGGGCGGGCGACCGGCGGGCCGGTGGGGCCGGGGCGCGCCTATATGGTGGGCGAGCGCGGGCCGGAACTGTTCGTGCCCACGGCGAGCGGGCAGGTCGTCGCCCATGGCGGCGGCGGTGGGCGCGACGTGCGGGTGAGCATCGCGGTGCAGGGACGGGGCGACGGGCAGGACAATCCCCGGCTGCTGGCGCGCAGCGCGCGGCAGGTGGCGCGGGCGGTGAGGGGAGCGCTGAACGGATGAGCGGGATCGGCTATTGGCTGGCGAAAGAGCGGGGCGGGCAGGAAACGCGCTTCATGAAGCGGTTTGCGCCGACCCATTGGACGGTGAATTTTCCCCGGCCGATGATGGCGGGCGTAGTGACCACCGCGCCCGATGCCCTGCGGGTGGATGCCGTTTTTTATGGATCGGACGATCTGGCCGGACTGATCTGGGAAGCGGAGGACAAATGGAGTCACCCGCTGCTGGCTTATGAGACGGCGCGCGATTTCCGCGATTGCGTGCTGCGCTTTCGCTGGCGGAGCGGTGGCCTCAGGCGGCTGGACCAGACGCATGGGCCGACGTTGACCATCGAGGGGCGCGATGCGGAAGGGCATGCGCGGTCCTGGTATGTACGCTTGTGGAACTATGCCAATAGCGATCCGGAAGATACGGAAATCATTCTGGATTTCTCCAGCCTTGAGGGTGGATTCCTTCTGCCGGAGGAGAGCGATCCGGTGTGGGCGGGGGATATCGACCGGATGTTCGTTTCGCTCGCGCCGCCCGATTATGATGCGGGCGATACGGTCTTTGCGGCGGGCGTCGAAGGCTGGGCGGAGTTGTCCGGCATCAGGTGCGATGGCGCAGGATCGGTGCTGGCGGTGGGCGATGTGGTGGTGCCCGAACATGGGCTGTCGATGGCGACGGGCTATGATGATTGCCTTAATCAGACGCCGGAGCGGATTATCGCGGCGATCCATGCGCTCGGCTATCGCGGCGACATCAATCATTATGTCGGCATGAGCCATTATTTCCGGCTCTTGCCTGTTGGGGGAGGGCATGTTGTCACCCTGGAAGGCGGGGCGCTGAATACGCCCTGCGCGGCATGGCACGCCGATTTCGCGCGGCGGGCGAAAGCCATGGGGCTGGGGGTGATCTGGTCGCTGTCCTATGAACTGTTCGACGCGCATTGCCCGGAGGCATGGAAGCAGCGGGCGGAGAATGGCGATCCGGCGCTGACGGGCTGGACGCCGCCTTCGACATTGCTGTCCCCGGCCCATGCCGGTGCAATGAGCTATCTGCAGGCGGTATCTTCTTCCTTTGTTACCATGGCTTTGTCCGAAGATATTGCCGTCAAGTTTCAGGTCGGGGAGCCATGGTGGTGGGTGATGCCCGCCGATGGACGCATCTGCCTGTATGACGATGCGGCGCGGGCGGTGCTGGGGGGAAGTCCGGTGTCCATTCCCGATGTGCGCGGGGCGCTCTCAGCGGAGCAGAAGGCGCTGCTGGACGCGGCGGGGGCGATATTGGCGGCGTCGACGGCGTCGCTCTGCGCGGCGGTGAAAGGCCAGGCGCCGGGGGCCGTGGCCCATCTGCTGGCTTATCTGCCGACGGTGCTCGATCCGCTCGCGCCGGAGGCCAAGCGGGCGAACATGCCGATAGGGTGGGCGGACCCGGCCTTCGATGTGCTGCAACTGGAAGATTATGACTGGGTGACGCAGGGCCGCAGGCGGCTGACCGCGCGCGGGGTCGAAGAGGCGACGGCGCGGCTGGGCTATCCGATCGAGCGGCAGCATTATTTTTCGGGCTTCGTGCTGGCGCCGGAGGACGCCGCGCAATGGCGGGAGATCGCCGGGGAAGCGGACGCCGCCATCCGGCGCGGCACGGCGGCGACGTTCATCTGGGCGCTGCCGCAGGTCGCGCGCGATGGCTTCACCTGCTTCAGACTGGATGGAGAAGAAGATATGCAAGCCTTTGATGATATTATCTTTCCTCTGAGCGTGGGGCGAGAGGCGAGCCTGTCCCCGGCCTTTTCGACGCAGATTGTGGAGAGCCCATCCGGCCATGAACGCAGGACGAGCGATTGGGCCGATGCGCGCCTGTCTTTCGATGCGGGGCCGGGCGTGCGGTCGGAAGCGGATATTGGAGAGCTGATCGCCTTCTTCCGGGCGCGGCGGGGCGCGGCGCGGGGGTTCCGCTTCACCGATCCGTTCGACAATCGAAGCTGCGCGTCGGGCGGAACGCCGGGGCCGATCGACCAACGATTGGGCGTGGGTGACGGCATAAAAGCGGAGTTCCAGCTCATGCGCTTCTATGGCGAGGGGGAGGAGGCGCAGGCGCGGGCCATCACGCGTCCGGTGTCGGGATCTGTCAGGGTCGCCGTGGATGGCGTTGAGCAGCTTTCCGGCTGGAGCCATGCGGGGCTGGGCGTCATCGCCTTTGACGCCGCGCCGCCGGAGGGCGCGGTGCTGACCGCCGGTTTCCGCTTCGACGTGCCGGTGCGCTTTGCCGAGGACCGGCTGGACATCAACCGGGCGACCTTCGCCGCCGGGGAGGCGCCATCGGTGCCGCTGGTGGAGATCTGGGAATGAGCGCGGCGGAGATACTGGGCAAGCCGCTGTGTACGCTGGCTTTCTGCTGGCGGCTGGAGCGGCGGGACGGCGTGACCATCGGCCTGACCAGCCATGACCGTGACATGACGATCGGCCATGTCCGCTATCGCGCCGCGCCGGGCATGATGCCTTCGGCCATCCGCAGCGGCATCACGGCGGAGGGCGCGGACATGGATGTTGAGGGCGCGCTGACATCCGACGCCATCAGCGAGGATGACCTGATGGCAGGACGTTGGGATGGCGCGGCGCTGGAGGTGCGGCTTACCGAATGGGAGGAGCCGGGCGCGCTGTGGCTGTTGCTGGCGCGGGGGGAGATAGGCGCTGTGGGGCGCAGGGGCGGCGCTTTCACGGCGGAACTGCTGGGCGCGACCAATGCGCTGCGGAGCGCGGTCGTGCCTTCGACTTCGCCGGATTGCAGGGCGCGGCTGGGCGACCGGCAGTGCCGGGTGGACATGGCCGGACGCAGGCGCATCGTGGTGGTTTCTGGTATCGAGGATGGCGTGGCGCAGGTCGAAGGGCTGACGGCGGGCGCGTATGCCTTTGGCACGCTGCGCTGGCTGACCGGCGGCAATGGCGGGGTCGTTCAGGCGGTGACGGACAATGAAACCGACCGGGCGACCCTGGCCGATCCGCCCCCCTTCGCGGTGGAGGCGGGAACATTGGCTTTGCTGACAGAGGGATGTGACCGGCAACTGGCGACCTGCGCCGCGCGCTTCGGCAATGTCGTCAATTTCCGGGGCGAGCCTTATCTGCCGGGCACGGACCTGCTGACCCGCTATCCCGGCGCATGAGCGGCGAGCGCATGGCGGCGCGGATCGTCGCGGAGGCCCGGGCTTTGGTCGGCGTCCCTTTTCGATTGCATGGGCGCAGCGCGGAACTGGGGCTGGATTGCGTCGGGCTGGCGGCGGTGGCGTTGGGCCGGGCGGGGCATCCGGGGATGGCGCCCAGCGGCTACGCGATGCGGACGAGCGATGTGGGCCGGATCGAAACATGGCTGGAACAGGCGGGATTGCGAAGAGTGGCGATAGCGAAGGCCGGCGACCTGGCGCTGGTGCAACCGGGGCCGCTGCATCTGCATCTGATGATCCGGGTGCCGGGCGGCTTCGTCCATGCCCATGCGGGGTTGCGGCAGGTCGTCGAAATGCCGGGAGATTCGCCCTGGCCGATCATCAGCCATTGGCGCGCGATTTGAGGGGTATTGGAATATGGCAACAGTTGTTCTGACCGCCGTGGGATCGGTTTTCGGCGGTCCCATCGGCGCGGCGCTGGGCGGGCTGGTCGGCAATGCCTTTGACCATGGCGCGCTGTTCAAGCCGAAGGAGCGGCAAGGTCCGCGGTTGCAGGACCTGCATATCCAGACATCGACCTATGGCACGCAAATCCCGAAGCTGTTCGGGACGATGCGCGTGGCGGGCACGGTTATCTGGGCCACCGACCTGCGCGAGACGAAGAAGAAAAGCGGCGGAGGGAAGGGGCAACCGAGCGTCACGACCTATAGCTATTCGGCGAGCTTTGCAGTGGCCCTTTCGGCGCGGGTGGTGCGATCGGTGAAGCGGATATGGGCCGATGGCAATCTGCTGCGCGGGGCGTCGGGCGATTTCAAGACCGCTCTGGGGGAGTTCCGGCTTTATCGCGGAGAGGAGGATCAGGCGGTCGATCCCTTGATCGCGTCGAAGCAGGGGGCATCGCAAACCCCGGCGCATCGGGGAATTGCCTATGCCGTTTTCGAGGATTTGTCGCTGGCCGATTATGGCAATCGTATCCCGTCACTGACCTTTGAGGTCGAAGCGGATGACGGCGCGGTTTCTATCGGCGCAATCGGCGCGGGGCTGAGCGAGGGGCGGATTGGTGGCGAGGGGCTGGCGAGCGTGGATGGCTATGCGGCGGGCGGTAGCGATCTGGAGGACGCCCTTGCGCCGTTGGTCGAAACCTTCGGACTGGCTCTTGCGGCGGGAGAGGAGGGGCTTGCGATAAGCCAGGAATGGCGGGCGGCCTCTCACGACATTCCAGCGGCGGGCCTGTGCGGGCGCGTGAACGGGCGGGCGCTGGACGCGCTGGAGCGATCCGGCGCGGCGGCCGATGCCGTGCCGGTGGCGCTATCGGTCCGCCATTATGATGCGTCGCGGGATTATCAGGCGGGAATGCAGCGCGTCACGCGGCCTGGCCCGGGACGGCTGGAGCAGGGCCTGGAATTGCCCGCCGTGCTGACCGGCGACGCGGCGCGGGCTTTGGCTGGAGAACGGCTGGGCGCGTATTGGGCGGGACGCGCTGGCCTGACGCTGCGTTGCGGTTGGGAAGCATTATGCCGCCAGCCCGGATCGGTCGTCACCGTCGAAGGCGAAGCGGGCCTCTGGCGGATCGAGGAACGGGAATGGGAGGCCATGGCGGTCCGCTTGTCCTTGCGCCGGGTGCCGGGGGTGGGGGGCACCATTCCCCCGGGCGCATCGTCGGGCGCCATCGTACGAGAAATCGATGCGCCGCATGGTCAGACCAGCTTGCTATTGGCCGACCTGCCCAATTTGAAGGACGGAACCGTTAGCACGCCGATCCTTGTCGCGGCCGCTGGTGGTGGAGCGGGCTGGCGCGGAGCTGCTCTGTTCGTGATGAATGAGTTGGGCGAGGCCGCTCCCGCAGGCAGAACTGCGCCGCGCGCCACGATGGGGCGGGCCGATGCGGCCCTGCCGGGCGGGAGCGCCACGCTGATCGATGAAAGCCATTCGCTGTTCGTCACCTTGCTGGCGCAAGACATGGAATTGATGGACGCCAATGAGCTGGCTCTGGCGCAGGGCAGCAACCTGTGTCTGGTCGGGGATGAGTTGATGCAGTTCAGCCGGGCGGTAAGGACAAGTCCCCTGAGCTATCGTCTTTCCGGTTTGCGGCGCGGTTTGCGCGGCACCGAATGGGCAATGGACGCCCATGTCGGCGGAGAGGGATTCCTGTTGCTGGAGGAAGATCGGTTGATCGAGCCTCTCGCGGCCCTGGGCGCGGAAGGGGAGGAGGGCGCGCTGCTGCGGTTGAGCGCGATCGGGATCGGTGACGTGGAGCCGGTCGAGGCAACGCTCGCCATCAGGGGGGAAGCGTTGAAGCCGCCTTCCCCCGTGCATGTCCGGCTGGTTCCTGACGGCGCGGGAGGGTGGCGCATCGGCTGGACAAGGCGCAGCCGCGACGGATGGCGCTGGAGCAGTGGCGGAGACGTGCCTCTGGGAGAAGAGAGCGAGCGTTATGAACTGCGAGTTCTGCGCGGTGCTGAGGTGAAACGGCGCGCCGAAACGGCCGAGCCGGTCTGGCTCTATGACGCGGCGATGGTTTCCGATGACATGGCGGGAGCGGGCGCGGCCGACTGCATTCTGGAAATCCGGCAGATCGGCTCCCGCGCGATGGGGCGGCCGGCCCGTGTCGCCATTCCGGCCTGAAGGCCATGTAGCGATGAGAGGAGTGGGCAATGACGATGGATATGACGCCGCGCTGGGAACTGCCGCTGCTTTTCGCGGGGCAGGCGCAGAAGGAAATGTTTCACAATGAGGCGCTGACGCGGATCGACATGCTGTTGCACGGACAGGCGCAGAGCGCCGATCTGGGGGAACCGCCCGCAACACCATCGGCCGGGGAATGCTGGATCGTCGGCGCGGATGCTTCGGGCGAATGGGTGGGGCGGGAAGGCATGGTCGCCTGCTGGACCGAGGGTGGCTGGCGCTTCGCTTCGGCGATGGCGGGTCTGGCGCTCTGGGTGGTGGACCGTGGCCATGCGATGCATCATGATGGTGCGGTATGGCGTTCCAACGCCTGTCGTCCCGATGGTCTATATGTGAATGACGCCCGTGTTGTGGGGGAGCGTATGGGCGCTATCGGCAATCCTTCGGGCGGCTTGGTGATCGACGGTCAGGCTCGCGGGGCGATAGATGCGATTCTCAATATATTGCGGACGCACGGATTAATCGCTGCATAACTATGTTGATATGTGCCATCATCGAATGAGCGCTTCCGATTAGCTCGGCAAAGGCGCTAAACCCTTCCTGTTGCGTCTTTTTTGCAACAGTTTCGCTAATTGTGGACTTGCCATGAAACTTTCTTGTGGATACAGGGTTTCAGCAGTCCTTCGTGACACTTTTGAAAGGGGAATCCAAATGCGGAAGCTTGCCCTCGCGGCTGCTCTTGCGACTAGCGCCCTGGCCACCCCGGCTCTGGCGCGTGACAATAGTTGGTATGTCGGCGTAGACGCCGGTGTGCTGCTGGTCGAAGATCAGGATATCAGGTTCAATCCCGGAGTGACGGTTCCGGACGTCGATTACCACAAGGGTTATGATTTCGACGCCAACATCGGCTACGATTTCGGTAGCTTCCGTCTTGAAGCTGAAGCGGCCTACAAGCGCGCCAAGGTTGATCTGGACAAGTCCGGCTTCGGCGGTGCGGCCTCTGCCCTTTCGTTCATGCTGAACGGCTTGCTTGACTTCGGTCCCGATGACGGCCTTCAGGGCTTTGTCGGTGGCGGTGTCGGCGTTTCGCGCGGCAAGCTGGCTACGGATCTCGTCAATGACAGCGATACGGGCTTTGCCTGGCAGGCACTGGCGGGTGTTCGCTATCCGCTGAGCAGCAATGTCGATGTTTCGTTGAAGTATCGCTTCTTCAACCAGGACAAGATCAAGCTGGTCAACGACTATGCCACGGCTGGCCCGGCTGGGTCGGATGTCCGGACCAAGCTGCGTACGCACAGCCTGCTGCTTGGCCTGACCTATAACTTCGGTGAGCCGGCTGCTCCGCCGCCGCCTCCGCCGCCACCCCCGCCGCCTCCGCCGCCTCCGCCGCCGCCTCCGCCGGTTGTGGAATGCAGCCCTGGACCGTACATCGTGTTCTTCGAATGGGATAAGTCGGACGTTACGCCTGACGCAGCCACCATTCTGGACAACGCGGTTTCGGCCTACAGCAACTGCGGCAGCGCCCAGGTCATGCTGGCGGGTTATGCGGACCGTTCGGGTTCGGCATCGTACAACGTCGGCCTGTCTCAGCGCCGCGCTGATGCGGTCAAGGCCTACATGGCGTCGAAGGGTATCCCTGACGGCGTGATGACGACCCAGGCGTTCGGTGAATCGAACCCCCGCGTCGAAACCGCCGACGGCGTTCGCGAACTGCAGAACCGTCGCGTGGAAATCACCTACGGTCCGGGTTCGGGTCAGTAATCGACCTCCCGTTTCGGGAAAGATGGAAGAGGGCCGGTCGCAAGACCGGCCCTTTTTCGTTGGCGATTTGCGGTTTGCAACCTTGATGCCGAATGTTTTCATGGGGCGGCGGGATCGTCCGCTTCCTTCCCTATTCGTCCTGAGTAGCCACTGAGCTTATCGTAGTGGCGTATCGGAAGGCATAGGTGGTGCCAGCCTCTTCAATAGGGGTATTCGGCCTGGTCAGAGGCCAAGTTTATCCTGAAACTACTATTGCAAGCAGTCAGTCGAAGGGCGCAGTGCCTGCTCAGGGCGAACGGATGTTGATGTTTAGGTAAATGTCCGCAGTTGGCCGAAAATCATCGCCCGTTTGCAAGTTGCAAGCGGCTCTTTTGTGAGTTGCTTATCCGTTCAGCCCTGTTTCACCGCTCATGGATTGAGTTGGCGATGCATTTGGGAGATGCGTGGGCTATTCGAACGCGCCGACCAAAATCCCATTCTTTCATGGGAACCGATGACAAGTTGGTTCGAACGTGCAACAAATCATCTCTTGCTGCGTTCGCTTTCCTGTTTGTATCCGGGAGTTTGCTCCATGAAATTTGCTTCGATCGCTTGGGCTTTGCCCTTGTTCACCACCGTTGGGGCTTGCGCGACGGCTTCCAATGAACCGGCTTCTCTCGCCGAGGCGCCCGTGGCGCATGCAAAACTGCTGGCGGGCGATGCTACGGCACGAGGAGAGGCAAAGGTCACTCAGGCAGCGGATGGCCTGCATGTTTTCGTGCGCGCGGAGGGGCTGACGCCTGGGCTTCATGCGGTTCATCTTCATACCACCGGAGTCTGTACTGCGCCCGATTTCGCGAGCGCAGGCGGGCACTGGAATCCGACGGGTCGTCAGCACGGCAAGGATAATCCCCAAGGCATGCATATGGGCGATATGCCCAACATGCTCGCCGGGGCGGATGGCACGGGTGAGATGGAATATGTCATCCCCGGCGGGCTTGTCAGTTCCGGTGCGGCGCCGTTGCTGGATGCAGATGGGGCGGCTGTCGTCATCCACGCGCAGGCGGATGACAATAAAACGGACCCTGCCGGCAATGCGGGCGGACGCGTGGCGTGCGGCGTGTTGACTGCGGGCTGACGCAGCGCATGGATGATCGAAAAGCGCGCGAGAGATGAGATAAATAGGTTCTGACTGCGGAACCTGCATTGGCTTAGGCGGGATAGTGGGCAACCTGATTATAGGTTGCCCCTTCTCCACCGAGATGGCTTTCATATAATGAAAAGCCGCTCACCTCGAACGGCGCGCTTGAAAAGTTCGCATGGCGCTTCATGAATGGCTCGACCGATGCAGTGGACCGTCCGCACCGTGCGATCGTAATATGCGGCAGATAGGCGCGAGCGTCCGGTTTCAGGCCGAGCGTGACGCAGAGAGGGTCGATTTTGCGGTGCAAGATCATGAGCGCGTCACAAGGGCGTAGGCCAACCCACAGGCTATTGGGTCGACCATTGGATGCAAAGCAACCCACGCTGCCAAGTTCGACGGTAAAGGGATGGAACCGAACCGTTCCCAACAGATCGGCCAGATCATTGGCCATATGTTGATCCACTTCGCCGATGAAACGAAGGGTCAAATGAAGCTGATCGTCATTCTGCCAGCGCGCGCCCGCAATGCCTTCCATCAGCGTCCGTAGCTGAGAGCGGATGAAGAGGGGTGGGCGAATGGCGATGAACAGGCGATGCATTGCCTTTATATAGGTTTCCGGCCTGGGTTCGTCATGTCCGTCAGACCGCTTGAATTCAGTGACGGAACAGCCGATAATGCAAAAACCGGCGGATGGATGCCGGCGAAGGAGAATTTACTCATGGCCAACTGGTCCGATCCCCGTTCCGACATTGCGGGCTTTGGCGGCGGCGCCGCGGTAGCGCGCGGCGGGGCGTTTGACGCTGGCCTGCGGGCCTATATGCTGTCGGTTTATAACTATATGGCGAGCGGCGTTCTGCTGACAGGGTTGGTCGCCATGCTGTTCGCCTCCAGCGGTCTGGCATTGCAGATCCTGGCAGGCCCCGGCATCCTGAAATATGTCATCATGTTCGCCCCGCTTGTCTTCGTCATGGTGATGAGCTTTGGCGTAAACCGCCTTTCGACTTTTGCAATGCAGGCGATGTTCTGGGCCTATGCCGCGGTGATGGGCCTGTCGCTGGCGTCGATCTTCCTGGTTTATACCGGCACGTCGATCGCGCAGACTTTTTTTGCCACGGCAGCAGCCTTCGCGGGATTGAGCCTGTGGGGCTATACGACGAAGAAGGATTTGTCAGGCTTTGGCACCTTCCTCATCATGGGGCTCGTGGGCTTGCTGGTGGCATGCCTCATCAACCTGTTCCTGCGTTCCAGCGTTATGGATCTGGTGATCAGCGTCGTCGGCGTTTTGCTGTTCGCGGGCCTGACGGCCTATGACACGCAGAAAATCAAGAGCATCTACGCCCATGTCGCGGGCACGGATATGATGGGCAAGTCGGTCGTGATGGGGGCGCTGAACCTTTATCTCGACTTCATCAACATGTTCCTGTTCCTGCTGCGCTTCATGGGTAGCAGCCGGGACTGAGCAAAGATTATATTTGATGAGAAGGCCCGGCGGTTCATTCTGCCGGGCTTTTTATTGGCTGTTTCGCTGCATCTTGGCGATCAGAGCATTGTCCAATTCCCTCTGCCGCTGATAGCCGGGACGGTCGCGAAGGCGGACGGCATAAGCATCAAAGGATGGGCGGTTGGGAATGGTGCCGAATTGAAGTCCCCAATCAATCTGCGCGCCGACATAGACATCGGCTGCGGTAAACTGATCGCCGCAAATCCAGCCGGGGCCTGAAACGGCGCTTTCCAATGCATCTATGGTGTGGTCGAACGTTCCATATCCCGCCATTCGTTCCCGGCCTTCCGGGATGATGAAGCCGAGAGCCTTGTTGGTCACCGCCGCTTCCACGGGACCAGCCGCGAAAAAGAGCCAGCGGTAATAATCGGCGCGGCGGTCAATGGGCGGAGCAAGATGGGCCGCCGGGAAGGCATCAGCCAGATAGGCGCAGATGGCTGCGGCTTCGGTGATCGTTTTTCCGGCATGGACGATAGCGGGAACCTTGCCCATGGGATTGATGGCGAGGTAGTCGGATGCCTTCATGCCGGCGCCATAGTCGAGTGGGACGAGGTCATATGGTTCGCCAACCTCCTCCAGCATCCATCGCACGATCTGGCCGCGTGACATGGGGTTTGTGTAGAAGGTGATCTCTGCCATCGAAGCTCTCCCTTGGCTTTGCCATGCTGTAGCAGGTTCGGAAGGTAGGGGGCCACTTTACGACGGCAGGGATATAAAAAAGGGCAGCCGGAGGCCGCCCTTTTCTATCCGGATTACCCGACGCTTATTTTGCCTGTTCGGCTGCCTTCGGCTTGCCACCCTTCTTGCCCTTTTTGGGCGCGGCGGGCGTGATTTCGAAGGCGAGGGCATCGTCCTTCAGCCGGACATGGACTTCACCGCCATGGACGAGCTTGCCGAACAGAAGTTCCTCGGCCAGCGGCTGCTTGATCTTCTCCTGCATCAGACGGCCCATGGGACGCGCGCCATAGAGCTTGTCATAGCCGCGCGCCGTCAGCCATGCCTTCGCATCATCGTCCAGCGTGATGTGGACGTCGCGGTCGGCCAGTTGCAGTTCGAGCTGGAGCACGAACTTGTCGATGACGCGGGCGACGATTTCCGGCGGCAGATAGCCGAAGGGAACCACTGCATCGAGACGGTTGCGGAATTCGGGGGTGAAAAGCTTCTTCACCGCATCCTCCTGCACATCGCCGCGCGTGATGTTGCCGAAACCGATGCTCTCCTTCTCCATGTCCGACGCACCGGCATTGGTGGTCATGATGAGGATGGTATTGCGGAAATCGACGGTCTTGCCGTGGTGATCGGTCAGGCGGCCATTATCCATGACCTGCAACAGGATGTTGAACAGGTCGGGATGCGCCTTCTCGATCTCGTCCAGCAGCAGGACGCTGTGCGGATTCTGGTCCACCGCGTCGGTCAGCAGGCCGCCCTGATCATAGCCGACATAACCCGGAGGCGCGCCGATCAGGCGGCTGACCGAGTGCCGTTCCATATATTCCGACATGTCGAAACGCTGGAGCGGGATGCCGAGCAGATGGGCGAGCTGACGCGCCACCTCCGTCTTGCCGACGCCGGTGGGGCCGGAGAAGAGATAGTTGCCGATCGGCTTGTCTGGATCGCGCAGGCCGGCGCGCGACAGCTTGATCGCGGAACTGAGCACCTCGATCGCCTTGTCCTGGCCGAAGACCACGCGCTTGAGGTCGGTGTCCAGCGCGCCCAGCACCGTCTTGTCGTCGCTCGACACCGTCTTGGGCGGGATGCGCGCCATGGTGGCGATGACCGCTTCGATCTCCTTGGGGGTGATCGTTTTCTTGCGCTTTGAAGGCACTACCAGCATCTGCATCGCCCCGACTTCATCGATCACGTCGATGGCTTTGTCGGGAAGCTTGCGGTCGTTGATGTAGCGAGCCGAAAGCTCGACCGCCGACTTGATCGCGTCGGGTGTATATTTGACGTTGTGATGCTCCTCAAAGGCGCTCCGCAGGCCCGCCAGGATCTTGATCGTGTCCTCTACCGTGGGTTCGTTGACGTCGATCTTCTGGAACCGGCGCAGCAAGGCGCGGTCCTTCTCGAAATGATTGCGAAATTCCTTGTAGGTGGTCGAGCCGATGCAGCGGATCGTACCGCCGGACAAGGCAGGCTTCAGCAGGTTGGACGCATCCATCGCGCCGCCGCTGGTCGCGCCCGCGCCGATGACGGTGTGGATTTCGTCGATGAAGAGCACCGCGTGGGGCATCTTCTCAAGCTCGGTGACGACCGCTTTCAGCCGCTCCTCGAAATCGCCGCGATAGCGGGTTCCGGCAAGCAGCGCGCCCATGTCGAGCGAATAGATCACGGCTTCCTTGAGCACGTCGGGCACGTCGCCCTCTATGATCTTGCGCGCCAGACCTTCGGCGATGGCTGTCTTGCCGACGCCCGGATCGCCTACATAGAGCGGGTTGTTCTTCGATCGGCGGCAGAGGATCTGGATCGTCCGGTCGACTTCGGCCGCGCGGCCGATCAGCGGATCGACCTTACCCCGCTCGGCCTTTTCGTTGAGGTTGACGGTGAACTGCTCCAGGGCGCTGTCCTTCTTGCCCTTGCTGTCCTGCGCCTTCTTTTCTTCTTCCTGAGCGCCCTTCGCTTCGCGCGCTTCGGGCGCGGACGTGCCCTTACCGACGCCGTGGCTGATATAGCTGACCGCGTCGAGGCGGCTCATATCCTGCTGCTGGAGGAAATAGACGGCATAGCTCTCCCGCTCCGAAAAGAGCGCGACGAGGACATTGGCGCCCGTCACCTCATCCTTGCCGGATGACTGGACGTGCAGGATCGCGCGCTGGACGACGCGTTGAAATCCGCTGGTGGGGGAAGGATCGGACTGACCCTCCACCTTCAGGCTGTCCAGTTCATGGTCGAGATATTGGGTGACGGCATCGCCCAGTTCGCCAAGCTCCACGCCGCAGGCCTGCATCACTTTCGACGCATGCTCGTCGTCGATCAGGGCGAGCAGGAGATGCTCCAGCGTCGCATATTCATGATGACGCTCGGACGCATGAGTCAGCGCATTGTGCAGCGTGGTCTCGAGAGCGGGTGCGAAAGATGGCATGTCTGTTCTACTCCTGGCCCCAAGAAGGGGCGATCTTGAACCATATGTCGGCATTGCTCGACGGCGGATCAAGATGCCTGTCCTGATCGCCGGAATTGCCGGACTGCCCGTGCCCCAGAAAACCCGAAGAATGAAAGCCCATCCTGGGGTCGCTAGGGGCGAGGCGCGGGTTCATCGCTTGAATAACGCCTCGGCGGTTGCCTTATGGTTGACGGCGCTTTCAATCTTTGATCGGGTTCGGGCTAATTCACCCTCCAGCGCTTTGATACGCGCTTCCAGATCGGCAACGGACAACGGCCCCAAATCCTGTCGGATCAACTGGGCCAGCGGATTATCGGCCTTGCGTGGCAGATCGTCGTCCAAGTCCATGAAAGCCAATGTTGACCCTGCAAGGCAGTCTGTCAATAAGGGCGCAAACTTCACATGCGATTTCTATGATGTAGCGATGCGATCGGGGGCGGCGAGTCATGGGTTTTGAGAGCGCAGTGCCGGATGAAATGATGGCCATCGGCATTTCCGCGCCGGGTGGGCCGGAAGCGCTTGTGCCGGAACGGCGTCCGGTTCCGCTTCCGATGGAAGGCGAAGTATTGATCCGGGTAGCTGCGGCCGGCGTCAATCGGCCGGACGTCCTGCAGCGCATGGGCAAATATCCGCCGCCGCCCGGAGCGTCGGATATTCCGGGACTTGAAGTATCAGGCATCATCGTGGCTGCCGCTTCCCAATCCGGAGCATTGGTGGGGCAGCGGGTATGCGCTCTGCTGCCGGGCGGAGGATATGCGGAATATGCGGTTGCGCCCGCGGGCCAATGCCTGCCGGTGCCGGACAGCTACGATATCGTCGAGGCGGCCGCCCTGCCGGAGACGCTGTTTACCGTATGGACCAACCTTTTCGAGCGGGCCTATGTGGTCGAAGGCGATACCGTATTGGTGCATGGCGGGACGAGCGGCATCGGCACCATGGCGATCACGCTGTGCCGGCTGTTCGACATCACCATCATCGTGACCTGCGGCAGCGACGAAAAATGCGAGCAGGCGCGGCAATGGGGCGCGCATCACGCCATCAACTATCGCACGCAGGATTTCGTCGCGGAGGTCAGGCGCATCACCGGCGGGGAGGGGTGCCAGGCCGTGCTGGACATGGTGGGCGGCGATTATGTGCCGCGCAATATCGAGTGTCTGGCCGAAGATGGTCGCCATGTTTCGATCGCCGTGCTGGGCGGTGCCAAAAGCACCGTGTTTCTTCCCACTATCATGAGCAAGCGGTTGACGCTGACCGGATCGACGCTTCGCAGCCGTCGGGTCTCCTTCAAGACGCTGGTCGCCGAAGAACTGATGCGGGTCGTCTGGCCCATGGTGGAGGAAGGCCGGTTGCGGCCGGCGATGGACCAGCGCTTCCCTCTCGTGGAAGCGGCAAAGGCGCACGCGCGCATGGATGCGGGCGAGCATTTCGGGAAGATCGTTCTGACCGTCTGATCCCCTGCAATGTCGTATTTCCGTAACATTCGGCACGGATTTGTAACATAAGGAGGCTAAGGCTCCTGCCTCAAGGACAACAGCCTTGAGGACAGACTGTGATGGACGCTGTGACGCGCCTGCCTTTCCTGTCGGACCTCGAAGAAGGTCTGATGCGGGAGCCGCATTTTCCTGAACGGCCAGGCCATGGCCGCCGCCGTTATCGCACCATCTGGATTTCGGACACCCATCTGGGCACGCGCGGTTGCAATGCGAAGATGCTGATCGATTTCCTCGACAGCGTCGACAGCGACATCATCTATCTGGTTGGCGACATCATCGACGGCTGGCGTTTGAAAAAGCGCTTTTATTGGCCCGCCAGCCATAATGACGTGGTCTGGCGCATGATGAAGCGAGCCAAGCGCGGCACGCGGGTCGTCTATATCCCCGGCAATCATGATGAGATGTTCCGGCAATTCACCGGCCTCAACTTCGGCGGCGTGGAGATCAGGCGCAAGGCTATCCATGATACGGCCGACGGTCGCAAGCTGCTGGTTCTGCATGGCGATGAGTTCGACACGATCATGCTGGCCCATCGTTGGCTCGCTTTTGTGGGGGATGCCGCCTACACCATGCTCATGCGCCTCAACGTGATCGTCAATGCGGTGCGGCAGCGCATGGGGCTGCCCTATTGGTCGCTGTCGAAGATGGCGAAACACAAGGTCAAGAACGCCGTTTCCTTTATCTCCCGCTTTGAGGAAGTGGTCGCGCATGAAGCGGGCGCGCGGGGCGTGGATGGCGTCGTGTGCGGCCACATCCACAATGCCGAAATGCGCGAGATCGGCGGCATCCAATATTATAATGATGGTGACTGGGTCGAAGGTTGCACGGCCCTGGTCGAGCATTTCGACGGGCGGATGGAGATACTCCATTGGGCAGATGAGATTGCGGCTCGCGGCGTAAGCGAACAGCCGCGCATCGCGGCGTGAAGGCGGCGGCCATGCGTATTGCCATCGTCACGGACGCCTGGCAGCCCCAGATAAACGGCGTGGTCCGCACGCTTCAGATGATGCAGTCGCAGCTTCTAAGCAAAGGACATGCGGTCAAGATAATCTCGCCCGATCTTTATGGCTCCATTCCCTGCCCCACCTATCCTGAAATCCGCCTGGCGCTGGTCCGCTCCGCTGTGGTGGGGCAGGCCATTTCCGGGTTTCGGCCCGATGCCGTGCATTTGGCGACCGAAGGGCCGCTATGCCTTGCCGCGCGGCGTTGGTGCCTGCGGAACGGAGTGCCGTTTACCACCGCTTATCACACGCATTTCCCGGAATATGTGGCGCGCCGCACCGGCCTGCCTGCGGGATGGTTCTGGCGTTATATCCGCTGGTTCCACGGTCCCGCGCAGGCGGTGCTTGTGTCCACCCGCTCCGTGCGCCGGCAGCTTCGCGCACATGGGGTCGCGCAGGTAAGGCCATGGGGCAGGGGGGTGGATTTGGCCGCCTTTACGCCGCAAGCGATACCGCCTGCGCTCTTCGCGAATTTGCCCCGGCCGATCCAACTTTATGTGGGGCGCGTCGCGATAGAGAAAAATCTGGAGGCTTTCCTCGCCAGCGGACATCCCGGGAGCAAGGTGGTTATCGGGGATGGGCCGGCGCGTTCGATGCTCGAACGGGCTTACCCGCAGGCGCATTTCATGGGCGCGATGTTTGGCGATGCACTGGCGGGCGCTTATGCAGGCGCGGACGTTTTCGTCTTTCCCAGCCGAACCGATACATTCGGCCTTGTCATGATTGAGGCGCTTGCCTGCGGGACGCCTGTCGCAGCCTATCCGGTTTCGGGACCGGTCGACATCGTCTCCGCCACGACGGGCGCGCTGGCTGAGGATCTGGATGAAGCGATCGCCGCCGCCTTGCGCTGCGACCGGGGCCTGTGCGCTGCCCATGGCCAGACATTCACCTGGGAAAACAGCGCGGAAGATTTCCTGTCTGGTTTACACCCGATCGGCCGCGAAAGACTGAACGGCGCAGCCTGACGCTTTTCCTTGCTCCGCAAGCCGTCATGCATTATCCCAAAGCCGTCATGGCCGCCCTGCTTGGGCGGCCCTTATTGTTTTTACGTGGAGAAAGTTCCCGTGTCTCAGCCCCTCATGCCCCACGCGACTGCTAGCTGGCTTGTTGACAATACAGCGCTCAGCTTCGATCAGATCGCGGAATTCTGTGGGCTTCATATTTTGGAAGTGCAGGCGATCGCCGACGATACGGCCGGCACCAAATATACTGGCCGCGACCCGGTTCGCGCGCATGAAATCACGATGGAGGAAATCCACAAGGGCGAAGGAAGCCCGGATTACCGCCTCAAGATGCTGAAAGGCCCGGAACCTGTGCGCCGGACCAAGGGACCGCGTTATACGCCGGTTTCCAAGCGGCAGGACAAGCCCGACGGCATCGCCTGGATTCTGAGGAACCATCCTGAGATATCGGATGGCGCCATCGGCAAGCTGATTGGCACTACGCGCACCACCATTGCGGCGATCCGCGACCGGACACACTGGAACATCGCGAACATCGTGCCCAAAGACCCGGTGACGCTGGGGCTCTGTTCGCAGCGCGAGCTTGATGCGCTGGTCGCGAAGGCGGCGAAGAAGGCCGGGATCGAAGCACCGACCGATTCGCGCCTGGACGGCGATCGCGAGGCGTTGATCGAGGAACTGCGCCGTGAACGCGACAATGCCGCACGCCGGGCTGAGGAAGCTTTGAACAGCGAGGCCGAACTGATTTCCGATGTGGCGAAGGTGCTTGACCCCTTCAGCGATAACAAGGGGCATATGTGATGCCGTAGCGTCATTTCTTCTTCGGAAGGAATGGCCCATAATGGCTTGAAACGAGGGCTGCGCCGCGATGGTGGCGCGGCCCTTCCCTATTGCTTTACGCTTGCGTAAAGTGATCGCGCTCCATACATTCTTTCCAATGGACAAGAACGAAACCATCTGGAGAGAGCGTTACAATCATCCGACTCCATGGGATCAGCAATTCGCGCCCATGTCGATGATCGAGATGTTTGAACAAAGCGCGCAGGCCCACCCCCATGCGCCGCTTATCGACTTTTACGGCCGCATCTATTCCTATGATGAAGTGCGTGGCGGTGCCCGGCGGGTCGCCTGCGGCCTGATGCGGCTGGGCATCAAAAAGGGGGACCGGGTCGGCCTGTATCTGCCCAATGTCCCTCATTATGTCGCGGCCTATTATGGAATCATGATGGCCGGCGCGACCGTCGTAAATTATTCGCCGCTTTATACTGCCGCCGAACTGGAGCACCAGGTCGAAGACAGCGGCACGACCATTCTTTTGACCCTGTCCGCCAGCGCCCTGTTGCCCACTGCTCTGGAAGTGCTCAATAACAGCAGCCTTGAGCGGCTGATCGTGGGATCGGTGGCGGGCGCGCTGCCGCCTGTTAAATCCTTCCTCTTCCGCCTGTTCAAGCGGAGCGAGACGACAACTCGTCCCAATGACCCGCGCGTCATGACCTTTTCCAGCCTGATCGCCAATGATGGGAACTACCCGATTCCAGCGATCGATGCGGAGCAGGATGTCGCCCTGCTGCAATATACGGGCGGCACGACGGGCCAGCCCAAAGGCGCTATGCTGACGCATCAGAATCTGACCGCCAATGCGCGGCAGGTGCAGATGATCGATCCGTTGCCGGGATCGACCGACCGGATCATCGGGGTGCTTCCCTTCTTCCATGTTTTTGCCAATACCTGCGCGCTCAATCGCACGGTGCTGAACGGCGGCGAGATCGTGATGCTGCCGCGTTTCGATGCGACGCAGGTTCTCGCTGCGATCCAACGGACGAAGGCCACGGCGCTGCCTGGCGTGCCGACCATGTATCAGGCGCTGCTGGATAATCCGGCGACGCCGAACATCGATTTCTCCTCACTCCGCCTTTGCATTTCCGGCGGCGCGCCGCTGCCTCTGGAGATCAAGGAGCGGTTCGAAGCGATGACTGGCGCCAAGGTCGTGGAGGGGTATGGCCTTACCGAGAGTAGCCCGGTCGTCTGCGTCAACCCCTATGAGGGGCTCAACAAGAGTGGCACGGTGGGGCAACCCGTTCCTGGCACTCGCGTGCGCGTCGTGGATCGCGAAGATCCCACGAAGGAAGCCGCGTCCGGCGTGCCGGGTGAACTGACCTTCGCCGGGCCGCAGATCATGAGGGGTTACTGGCGGCGTCCCGATGCCGACAAGGACGTCTTTATTGGCCCCTGGTTGCGGACGGGCGATGTCGGCTTCATCGACGAGGACGGCTATGTGAAGATTGTGGATCGGTTGAAGGACATGATCGCCGTCGGCGGGTTCAAGGTCTTCCCGAGCCAGGTCGAGGCGGTGCTGTATCACCACCCTGCGGTCAAGGAAGCCTTGGTGATCGGCATTCCCGATGCCTATCATGGCGAATGTCCGAAGGCTTTTGTGTCCTTGCAGGAAGGGGCCTCGATCAGCGGAGAGGCGCTGAAGGAATGGCTCAACCCCCAACTGGGCAAACATGAGCGGGTCTGCGCGGTCGAAGTGCGCGAGAGCCTGCCCAAGACGCTGGTCGGAAAGCTATCCCGCAAGGAACTGGTGGCCGAGGAAAAGGCGAAGGCGGATGCGCTAAAGGCTGGAAGCGCCGCCTGACATTTCCTATCTGAGCGTCCATGCAGGATAGGGATGCACAATATGGCCGATGAAGTCGCGACGCTGGCAGGCGGTTGTTTCTGGTGCACCGAGGCGGTGTATCAGAATCTGAAGGGCGTCAAATCCGTGGAGAGCGGCTATATCGGCGGCGCAGTGCCCGATCCAACTTATGAACAGGTGTGTTCCGGCGCGACGGGGCATGCCGAGGCGATCCGCATTACCTATGATCCGGCGGTCATTTCCTATGCCGACCTGCTCGCCATTTTCTTTGCGACGCATGATCCGACGACGCTGAACCGGCAGGGCAATGATGTCGGGACGCAATATCGGTCCGCCATCTTCCCCCGTTCACCCGAGCAGGAAGCGGAGGCAAGGGCAGGGATCGCGCTGGCGCAGGCCGACCAGCTCAACCCTATCGTCACGGCTGTCGAGCCTGATGCGCCATGGTATCCGGCGGAAGATTATCACCAGCAATATTGGGAACGGGTCGGTGATCGCAATCCCTATTGCATGGCAGTCATTCCGCCCAAGCTGGCGAAGCTTCGCAAGGGCTTTGCCGAACGTATCGAAGCCTGATTTCGCGACAGCCGATCCTAGCTCATATTCCGTGGCAAGCCGGGCGCATTGCCTGCTATGCCATCGATGGATCGCAAGGATGGAAAAATGGACGGAAAACGGATCTGGATTGCACTGCCTGCCTTATTGCTGTTGCCAGCCTGTGTGGCAAAGACGGCGCTCGATGTCGTTACGCTGCCCGTGCGGGCTGGTGCACAGACTGTTGACTGGACAACCACCAGCCGCGAGGAAGCCGACCGGAACTACGGCCGCAAGATGCGTAAGCAGGAGGCTCGCGAAGCCCGGGAACGACAAAAGGCCTCTGAAGAGCAAAGGCGTGAATGTCGCCGCGCGGGCTATGGCAATTGTCCCTGACGATCAGGCGGCGGCGCGGCGCAGGCGGTCGTTGATGGCGATCCCGATACCTTCCTCTGGAACAGGGGCCACGGCGATATTGTTCGCGGCGCTCGCATCGGCCAGATGAAGGGCGGCGAACAGATTGGCCGCGGCTTCCCGCAGGTCCGCGTCAGAGCTGAGGTTGAAATTGCACGGCATCAGCCCAAAACCGATCAGAAATTCATTTTTTTCTGCCTTCAGGGCATGCAGGCGAACTGGTTTTGACGGAGCATAATGGCTTTCCATTTGGCCGGGCGCTTCGATTTGTGCGTTGATGCCGCCCGCTATAACAGGCAGCCCGCTTGCTTCCTCCAGCATGGCAGCCGTTACAGGGCCAGGACGCAACAGGCGGATGCGGTCCGTTTCCGGAGCCACAATCGTTGATTCCACCCCTTCGCTGGTCGGGCCTTCGTCCAGGATCATGCGGATCTTGCCGTTGAGACTGGCCAGCACATGCTCCGCCCTTGTCGGGCTGATCGAACCGCTGCGATTGGCTGACGGAGCAGCAAGCGGCCGACCACTTTCCCGGATCAGCGCGCGCATCGCGGGATGAGCAGGCAGGCGGATGGCGACCGTTGGCAGACCGGCCGTGACCAGCGGCGAAAGGCCGCTATCTTCCCGCACCGGCAGCACCAGCGTAAGCGCGCCAGGCCAGAAATATTCCGCCAGCTTTTCGGCGTGTGGCGAAAAATGCGCCAGTCCTTCGGCCATGGCGCGATCGGCCACGTGGACGATCAGCGGATTGAAGCTAGGTCTGCCCTTCGCACTGTAAATGGCTGCAACGGCATTGCTGTCGGTCGCATCGGCGGCAAGGCCGTAAACCGTTTCCGTCGGTACTGCCACTGGTTCTCCGGCGCGGATCAATAGCGCGGCTTCGCGCAGCGATTCCGTGCCATAGCGGCAGATTTTCGTGGAAAAGGCTGAATGTGTGATGGTCACGGCCCCCGCGCTATAAACGTCTCTATAGGCCAGTAAAAGGCCAATGCGAAAGAAGGATGACAGGTTCGTCCGACTTGCCGCCGCGCTGGTGGGGGATTAAGCGCGCAGGATGAACGACGCACTTCTGACCCGCATTGCACAAGCCCTTGAGCGGCTTGTGCCGCCTGTTCCTCCATCCGCAGATTTGACCACCGCGCCGGCCTATGTGTGGGACGGCGACGCTATTCGGCAGGTGGAGGCATTCGATCCGGTCGATTATGAGCTGCTGTCTGGCATCGACACGCAGAAAGGGGCGCTGCTTGAAAATACGCGTCGCCACGCTGCGGGCCATGCCGCCCATGATGTATTGCTATGGGGTGCGAGAGGAACGGGCAAATCGGCGACAGTCGCGGCGGTCGTCGGCAGGCTTCAGCAGGAAGGGCAGGATGTGGCCTTGCTGCAATGCGCGATAGAGGAACTTGCGAGCTTGCCCCGACTTTTCTCTCTCCTGCGCGGAACGAAGCGGCCTTTCGTCCTTTTCCTGGATGATCTGGGCTTTGACGAGGGGGTGGGGGACGCCCGTTCGCTGCGTTCCCTGCTGCAAGGCGGAACGGCGGCGCGACCGGGTAATGTACGCCTCTATGTGACATCCAACCGTCGCCACATCGTGCCCCGACATCTTTCGGAGCAGGACGATCCTGTCAATCCGCGGGACGTGGTGGACGACAAGATGGCGCTGTCTGACCGTTTCGGCCTGAGTCTGGGTTTCCACGCCATCGACCAGCAGGCCTATGTCGATATCGTATCGGGATATGCGAACAGCCTGGGCCTCAGTTTCGATCCGTTGGAGGCAATCCAATGGGCGACGCAGCGCGGGAGCCGGTCTGGTCGTGTCGCCTGGCAATATGTCGTTGAGCTGGCGGGGCGGAACGGCCTGGCGCTCTGAGCGATGCTCAGTCGGCCTTCACCACCCGCCAGATCACGCCGCCTACATCATCGCTGACCAATAACGCGCCTTTGCTGTCGCTCGTCACATCGACCGGGCGGCCATGGGCCTTGCCATTTTTGTCGAGAAAGCCCGTCAGCACATCCACCGGCTTGGCGGTGCCGACCTCGCCATTATTCTGGAATGATATGAACACGACCTTGTAGCCTGCGGCAGGCTTGCGGTTCCAGCTGCCATGCAGTCCGACAAAGGCGCCATTGGCGAAAGGCGCGCCCAGTTTCATATCCTTGGCGAAGGACAGACCCAGCGGTGCGACATGGTTGCCCAAAGCATAGTCGGGGCGTTTGGTATATTCGCGGATTTCCGGGCGCTGCGGCTGGACGCGTCGATCCTCATAACCGCCCCAATAATTCCATGGCCAACCATAGAAGCCGCCAAATTCCACGCGCGTCAGGAAATCGGGAACCAGATCGCTGCCCAGCATATCGCGTTCGTTGACCACGCCCCAGAGCGCGCCGCTATCGGGTTCAAAGGCGAGGCCCGTGGGATTTCGCAGGCCGGATGCGAAAATGCGATATTCGCCCGTCTTTGGGTTGACTTCCAGCACGGCGGCGCGGTTCTGTTCATTGTCGAGGCCGCCTTCACCGATATTGCTGTTCGATCCAATCCCGACATAAAGCAGCCCTTCAGGGCTGACGGTCAGGCTTTTCGTCCAATGATAGTTAGGGGCCTGCGCGGGCAGGTTCAGAAGCTTGCGACCCTTTTCGGTGATCTTCGTCTCGCCTTCCTTATAGCGGAAGGCCATCAACGCGTCGGTATTGGCGACATAGAGCGTGTCGCCGATCAGCGCCATGCCATAGGGCGAGTTGAGACCTGTCAGAAAAGCGGTTTTCGTATCCGCCCGTCCATCTCCATCCGTATCTCGCAGCAATGTAATGCGATTGGGGGAGGGAACGCCCGCGCCCGCCTTGTCCATCATATAGCTCATGATGCGATTGACTATGCCGCTTTGCGGACGTGGCGGGCTGTTGGTTTCGGCGACCAAAATGTCACCATTGGGCAGGCGCAGCATGGACCGTGGATGGGTCAGCCCATCGACAAAGCGGCTGACGGACAGGCCTTTCGCAGCCACTGGCTTTTCGCCCGCTTTCCAGCCCTCTAGCTCGGCAATGTTGACGGTCGGGATAAGTTCGTTGCGTGGCGTGGTGAAAACGGGTTCCTTGCCTACATCCGCGCCCGGAGCCAGTTGAGCCGTATCGCCTCGCGCGAAATAGAGAAACGCGCCGCCGACAATGAGCAGCGCGATAAGGGCGAGGGCGATGATATGCTTTTTCATGGCGGTCACATCTATGCCGCCATGGTCCTGACGGCAAGGCACAGGATGCTCAGGCCGACAGCTATTTTCCGCGCTCGCGGAGCCATAGCAACAAGGCGATCACCATGCCCACGACTGCGCCGATCAAAAGACCCGCGCTGGGTTGCCCCATCAGTCCGCCCACGATTGCGCCGCCCAGGATCAGCAGGGCAATGATGGCACCGGCGCCGGTGGGGTTGTTCTTTCCTGTCGTCATGTCTGGCCATTGCCATGAGCCGACCGCCAAGGCCAGCCGCTTTTATTCGCAATCGCCTCTGCCCCGTTTTTGAACGGATTGTCCCTTTATGGGATTTTCGTGCCGGATAGGGATTTGGCTAACGGGCGGTATACTTTCCTATCCCGCTCTATCTCTCAAAACGAACAAATGGCACGCTATTTGAGGGGGGATGGAAAGCCGTGGGGGCTATGCCGAATGGGGGAATCGATGCACGTGCCATATCTTTCGGATCGCAAAAGCTATGAGCAAGCGGCCGAACTGATCAACCTGTTCGGCGACAATGCCGGCTATGAAGCCGCCGCGCGCGCAGATCGCAGCCGCGATCTGGGCAATCACGTCCATTTCTGCCGCTGGCGACAGATCGAGAGGTTGATCGTCCTGCTTTCCCATGACCAGCCGCTCGGCACCATTCACTGATCCGGAGGAGAGGCAACTTTAGAGGCGCAGTCCCGAAGTTTCCGGCAACCCGGCCAGAATATTCAGATTCTGAACGGCTGCACCCGCGGCGCCCTTGCCCAGATTGTCGAGTGCGGCGGCAAGACGCACCTGCCCGCTGTCCTCATTACCGAAAACGAACAGCATGAGGCGATCGGTCGCACCGACATGCTCGACCCGCAGCTGGGTCATGCCGGCACTTTCTTCCAGCGGCACGACCCTGACGATCGGCGAGTCCGCATAAGCGGCGGTCAGGGCTTCGTGCAGGCTGGCTACCGAAGGTCTGCCCGGCATGGCGCATAATTGCAGCGGCACCTCCACCACCATGCCGCGATGCACGTTGGCGACCGCCGGCGCGAAGATCGGCGGATGCACGAGACCGGAATAGCGCGTCATTTCCGGAACATGCTTGTGCGCCAGATTGAGGCCATAGGCGCGGAAGGCTGTGGGAGCGCCGTCGGAACCTTCGAATTCCGCGATCATGGATTTGCCGCCGCCTGAATAGCCCGATGCCCCAGATACCGTCACGGGCCACTCTGCCGGCAGAAGCCCTGCCAGTGTCAGCGGTCGCACCAAAGCCAGGAAGCCGGTCGGCCAGCACCCCGGATTGGCGACGAAGCGTGAATGGGCGAGTTTTTCGCGATGTCCCGGTTCCAGTTCGGGAAAGCCGTATGTCCAGCCATCGGCCACGCGATGCGCCGTTGAGGCGTCAATCACGCGCGTCCGGTCATTGTCGATCAGCGCCACCGCCTCACGCGCAGCATCGTCGGGCAAGCATAGAAGCACGATGTCCGCGCCGTTTAGCGCATCGCGCCGCGCGCTTGCGTTCTTCCGGTCCTTCTCATCGAGCGCGATAAGCGTCAATTCCGGCCGTCCGGCCAACCGTTCGCCGATTTCAAGACCAGTCGTGCCGACGCCGCCGTCGATGAAGATATGAGTCGTCATGCGCCAATCCTCCGCCGCGCAATGATGGGATCGGCATGTTCCGCCTGCAATCGCGCGACGACATCCGCCAAAGGCTCGACCACCACGGCCATCCAATGCGCGTTGGCATGCAACAGCCTATCGCCATCTGTCATGATGCCCACATGGCCTGGGAAAAAGACGAAATCCCCCCGGCGGAGCGGCACATCGCCGGAAAGGGGCGAACCGATTCCTTCGCGTTGCAGGTCCGTATCGCGCGGCGCGCTGATACCGCACTGTTCGAGTGCGACTTGCACGAGACCCGAGCAATCGACTCCCCGATGGCCGCGCCCACCCCATATATAGGGTTGGCCCAGATAGCGTTCCGCGACCGCTGTCCAGTCGGTTTCTTTCTCACCGATCATTTTAGCGTGTCGATTGTGGATAAAGCCTTCGCCGGTCACGATGAAGGCGCCATCTTCTTCGCCCGCGAACACAGCGCTGCGGGGCCAATAGTCCACCACGGGCGCCTTGATATCGGCGGCGCTGAACAGGGGCGCACAAGGTGCCGTAATCCGGTGGGTTGCCTCTTCCAGCGCATCCAGCGCTTCTCGCCGGACATATCCGACATAACCGTCATGGCCGCAAAATCCCCAGGCCCAATCGGTCGTGAAATCCAGCGCATGAAAAATGTCGCCCCGCAACAGTTCGCTCACCGCCTGCGCCGTGGCGCCGGGCGCCGACAGCAAGGGCGCGCCGGCAGCGACGCATGTCAGTTTGATCGCGCGTGCATAATGGGCGGAGAACAGCACGCCCGCCAGCGACACGTCGGCAAGATCGCCGCGTGTTGCATGAACGCGGCCGTCCAGTGCGACCGACCTGCCTTCCAGCTTGAATCGGATTCTTTCAGGCGGAGCGATCCGCGTGGGTGTATCTATGACGTTCATCGCGCGCGGTTCCTGCGATGAAATGGTGAAAGGCGTCAAGGAATTCCGCCCCTTTGGGTGTGCGTACTATGAAAATATTGCGCCGATCGGCGGCATCGCGCTCCCGCCGCACATAGCCAAGCGCGGAAAGCTTGTTGAGCGCGCGGGTGATAACCGGCTTGGAAACATGGAGCACTTCGGCCAATCCGCGAACGGTGTGAGGCCCGGAATCGATATAAACCGTCATCATCAGGGCCATCTGACGATTGGTCAGGTCGGGCTTTCCCGATCGGACATAATCGACCAGGGTCTGCATCCATTGGCTAAGCGGCCCGATGCCGGGACGATTTTTTTGCGTCACCGATTCTTTGGCAGTAGAGGCATCCATGAGCCCCTAACGCACGATGGCCAATCCGGTTGCGTAACGGATGTGAAGGATTGTTGGCTTTAATCCAGTTAACCGTAACGCTGCTGCAAAAATCTGAAAATAGCCCGCAATCCAAGCGCTTCGCCACCCTTCGGCCTTCCCGGCCGTGCCGACGGCCTCCAAGCGAAGGTATCAATGTGCAACCAGGGCGTATCGTCTGGTACGAACCGCCGAAGGAAAAGCGCCGCCGTGATGGCGCCTGCAAAGCCGCCTTCGCCTGCGTTGTTGATGTCGGCCGTGTCGGACTTCAGCATGTCGGCATAACCGTCCCACAGCGGCAGGCGCCAGCTTGGATCGTCCACTTCCGCGCCTGCCGCACTCACCGCGGCGGCAAGATCATCGTCATTGGCGAACAGGGCAGGAAGATCGGGGCCGACCGCAACGCGCGCGGCGCCCGTCAATGTGGCATAATCAATGATGAGGTCCGGCATGTCTTCGCTCGCCCGGGCCAGCGCATCGCCCAGCACCAACCGGCCTTCTGCATCGGTATTGCCGATTTCGACGCTTATTCCCTTGCGGCTCTTCAATATATCGCCGGGACGGAAGGCATTGCCGCCCACTGCGTTCTCGGCTGCCGGGATCAGAAGGTGCAGTCGCACGGGTAAACGGGCACCCATCACCAGTTGCGCGAGTGCAAGGGCATGGGCGGCCCCACCCATATCCTTTTTCATCAGGAGCATGGCCGAAGCCGGCTTGATGTCCAGGCCGCCACTGTCGAAGCAGACGCCCTTGCCGACGATGGCGATGCGCGGCTTTCCCGGATCGCCCCATTGCAGTTCGATCAGGCGGGGAGCGAAGCTCTTGTCCGCCGCTTTTCCAACGGCGTGGATCATGGGATAACCCTGCTCCAGTTCATCACCCTTGGTGACTGTAAACGCGGCATCGTGGCGTTTGGCGAGCACTCTTGCCGCGTCTTCCAGCTGCGCTGGCCCCATGTCTGCGGCGGGCGTGTTGACCAGATCGCGGACGAGTGCGACCGCATTGGCCAATTGCACGGTGGTGTCGATGCGCGCGATGTCCTTGGTCAGCAGCGTGCGGGGGCCAACCGGATTGTCCTCCTTGCGATAGCGGCCAAAGCGATATTGTGCGGTCAGCCAACCCAATGCTGCAGCGCCGGGCGCGCCTTCACTCAGCCGATAAGTGCCTTCGGGCAGGACTTCGGCCAGTTTAGCAAGGCACCATGTGCCTAGCTTTTTATGATTGGCGACGCCGGCAACTACGGACCAGCTATCGTTTCCCTGTGCGGGCAGGATGGCATGTTCACTTGCTTTTCCACGAAATTTCTGCGCGCCGACAAGTGCCCGAACCGGCTCGGACTGCTCGTTCAGCCAGCTTTCAAACCGATTGCTGTCCACAAGGTGGATCAAACGGGCAGGCTGATCGTTGTCGGCTTTGAACAGGTCGGAAAAGTCGGTCATGCGGCAGGGATGTAAGGGAAAGGCGGCGGTGATGGAAAGCGCATTTTTCGTCGTTCGATCCAGTCGGTTGGTCCTGCCGTCCTTTGCAGCCGGGCAATTGCCGGCCTAGGATCAGACCGATAAGAAGCTTGAAGGAGAATAGAGATGTTCCACGCTGATGACAGCAGCCTGCAGGCCATTCGCGCACGCGCCTACAAGCTGGCGGAAAGTGGCCGGTTCGATGGCGCCCATGCGATTGAGCAGGCGCTGATCGCGGAAGGCTGGTCCAATGCCGGCCGGGCTTTCCAGAGCGACTATATGCGAAAGGCGATCAGCGAACGCTGCATGGCTGCGGCAAAGGTTCATTGATGCGTTATACCCGCCTTGGCGTGACGATGGGGTCGCTGGCAACGGCGGCCCTTTTCACGTCTGCCTGTTCGCCATCCTCTCACGATAATGCCGCGTCGGCGAATCGCGTAACCGACGAAGAAGTGGCCAGCTTTGCCAACCGCATGGCGGGCGAAGCTCCTCCGCCGGTTCCGGTTGGCAAACCCTTCGCGCTTTCCGAAAAGACCGACCTGCTGGAGTTCGTCTATGCCTATCCGGGGCAAGCGGCGGCGGTTCCCGCATTGTCGTCCAAACTCGGCAAGGCGATGGCAGAGGCAAAGGCCAACGCCCTCAAAATGGCGCGCGAGGACCAGAAATCGGCCAAGGATGCAGGTTATCCCTTCCGTCCGCACAGCCTGGAGACGCGCTGGACGGTGACGGCCGATACGCCGCGGTTTCTGGCGCTGAAGTCGCAGACCTACATCTTTACGGGCGGCGCGCATGGCATGACGGGCTATGATACATTGCTATGGGATCGTCACGCCAAGCTCGAAACCAGCCTCGCGGCAATGATGACGTCCTCCACGGCGTTCGCGTCAGCAATACATGACGACTTTTGCGCTGAACTCGATCGGCAGCGCGCGGAAAAGCGTGGCGCGCGGGTAATCCGGGGTGACGACGATTTCACCAGATGCATTGATCCGATGAAGGAAGTGCTGGTGTTGACATCGAAGGATGGCAAGTTGATCGATGGCGTCACCGTGGTGGTCGGTCCCTATAGCGCCGGTCCCTATGCGGAGGGCACCTACGATGTGGCGCTCCCGATCGACGGAGCGATCCGCAAGGCGATCAAGACGGAATATCAGGACGCCTTCATCCCGGCACGGTGAGTTTCATTCTGGGCGGGCGGTGCTGTCCAACCGCCCGCCACCTTATGCAGTGGAGCCTTGCGGCACGCCATAGAGGTCATGCTCATCGGCATCCTCGATCAGTACCGTCACTATGTCGCCCGGCTGCCGGCCTTCGCCCACATCGCGCAGGAAGACATTGCCGTCGATTTCCGGCGCGTCGGCCTGGCTGCGCGCCGTGGCGCCGATGGAGCCATCCTCATCCGGTTCGCCAATCTCGTCGATGATGACGGGCATCGTCCGCCCCACCTTGGCGGCCAGTTTGGCGGCGGAGATGGCGGCGGTCTTCTCCATGATCCGCTGATAGCGCTCTTCCTTCACCTCTTCAGGCACCACATCGGGTAAAGCGTTGGCCGCAGCGCCCTCGACAGGCTCGAATCGGAAAGCGCCGACCCGGTCGAGTTGGGCTTCGCCCAGCCAGTTGAGCAGATATTCGAAATCCGCCTCCGTCTCGCCAGGGAAGCCGACGACGAAGGACGATCGGATCGCGATGTCCGGGCATATGTCACGCCATTTGCGGATTCGGTCCAGCACCTTGGCTTCATTGGCCGGGCGCTTCATGGCTTTGAGCACATTGGGCGAAGCGTGTTGGAACGGAATGTCCAGATAGGGTGTCAGCAATCCTTCGGCCATGAGCGGGATCACCTGATCCACATGCGGATAGGGATAGACATAATGGAGCCGCACCCATGGCGGCGTCCCCTCGCTGGTCCGAAGCTGACCCAGTTCCCGCGCCAGATCGGTCATATGCGCGCGAACCTCGCGGCCCTTCCAATTGCGCGCCTCATGCCGGGTATCGACGCCATAAGCCGATGTGTCCTGGCTGATGATGAGCAATTCCTTCGTGCCCGCATGCACCAGCTTTTCCGCCTCGCGCAGCACTGCATCCACCCTGCGGCTGACCAGATCGCCGCGCAGCGAAGGGATGATGCAGAAGGAACAGCGATGATTGCACCCCTCGCTGATCTTTACATAGCTATAGTGGCGCGGGGTCAGCTTCAGCCCGCCCTCGGGCACCAGATCGACAAAGGCGTTAGGCACGGGCGGCGATGCTTCATGCACCGCGCTCACCACCGCCTCATATTGATGCGCGCCGGTGACGGCCAGAACCTGCGGGAATTTCGCGCGGATCAACTCCGCTTCATTGCCCATGCAGCCGGTGACGATGACGCGGCCATTTTCCGCGATCGCCTCGCCAATGGCCTCTAGCGATTCTTCCTTCGCCGAATCGAGAAAGCCGCAGGTGTTGACCAGCACGACGTCCGCGCCGGAATAGTCCGGCGACATCTGATAGCCGTCGGAACGCAGCTTCGTCAGGATGCGCTCGCTATCCACCAAGGCCTTGGGACAGCCGAGCGACACCATGCCGACCTTGGGTGGCGAAGGGATTTTGGTTGCCATGATCGGCGCGCACATAAGGATTTTCGCACCAAATGTCACGGCCTGCTTAAAATGGAGCGGAATCGAGGCCTTCTTCGCCGATTTCACCGACGATCTCGATGATCATATCGCCGGTCTGGAGTTGCTTTGCGGCATCTTCCCAGAAGCCGATGGGCCGATTCTCCCGATACACCCGGACGCCAAGGCCCGTGGTGACGGCGGACAGCGGCTTTCCGATTTCCTCCGGCAGCACGAACCGCTCATTGAGTTTCACGCGTCCGCCCGATGCCGCCAGATCGGCCATATAGTCCGCAATATGCCGTCCGCTGGTGCTCCCTGCCAGCAGCAGCCCGGCAAAGCTGACGGGATTGATGACGGTGGTCGCGCCCGCCTGCCGCGCTGGCAGTTCATTGTCCTCATTCCGCACCACTATGCTGATCGGCAGACGAGGCGCCAGATGCCGCGCCGTCAGCGTGATGAGGATGGAGGTGTCATCCCGCCCCGCCGACACGATCATGCTGCGTGCGCGGTGGATTGCCACGTCCTTCAACGTCTTGTCTCGCGTGGAATCGCCGCACATGACGTTGCAGCCCATCTCCTCCGCTTCGGTCAGCGCCCGTTCGATCGGATCGACGACCACGATCTCCCGCGCATCGACGCCTCGCGCGAGCAACTCGCGCACAGCTTCGCTGCCGGACGTGCCAAAGCCGGTGACGATGATATGATTGTGCAGATCGGCCTGAATGCGTGCCATGCGCCACCTGTAGAGAATATTGCGGAAAAAAAGATTATAGGCTGTTCCCAGAAAAATCAGCCACACGAACAATCGGATGGGCGTCACCAATATCGCTTCAAACAACCGGGCTTCCGGGCTGACCGGCACGATATCGCCATAACCCACCGTCGTCACCGTGACGGTGGTGAAGTAGAGTACGTCCACAAAGCTGATATTATTGTCCAGCGTATCCTTCAATCCGTCGCGGCCGATCCAGTGGATCAGCAGGACAAGCGCGATGAGCCCGAATACCAGTGCCACGCGCCATACAAGGTCTGCCCATATGGGAAGAGAGGATCGCCGACGTAGGAAACCGGCCATGGGCGATCGCAAGGGGATGGACCTGACCTTCATCGCTGCTCCCTTGGCAGATGATCGAGTGGATTGACGGGCGTCCGACCCTTACGCAATTCGAAATGCAATTTGGGACGGCTGGCGTAACCGCTGTCGCCGCTCAAGCCGATGATCTGTCCCTTTCGCACCTTTTGCCCACGCACCACGTCAACCCGGCTCGCATGGCCGTAAGCGCTCACCCAGCCGTCGCCATGGTTGACGAGCATCAGTCCGCCGAATACGGCCACCTTGTCGCCCGCATAGGCAATCACGCCATTGGCGGCCACGCGGATGGGCGTTCCGGCGGGAATGGCGATGTCGATGCCATTATTGCGCGCGCCAGCCGTGCCGGGCCCGAACCGCGACAATAAAGCTCCATGCGCTGGCCAAGCGAAGCCGCCGGTAAATTGCGCCGGTTCCGTAATGGGTACATTGGAGGGCAGGGCGCGCGGCTGGCTGGAAGCCGCAGGCCGCCCGCCTTGGCCACTCGCGGGCTGGCCGCCAGTCAGGACATCGTCAATGTCGATCCGGAAAGCGGCGGCTCGTGCCTCCATCGTGCTGGGCTTGCGGGCGGCGTCATCGGGCAGCAGCAGGCGCTGGCCGCTGCGTAGGATATAGGGTTCGGGGAGGGCGTTGATATCGACAATCCGGCTCCATGCCACGCCATAGGCAGCGGCGATGGCGATGCCCGTTTCCCCTTCCGACACACGGTGATAGCGCCCGCCCGGAATGAGAAGCTTCTGCCCTTCCCGGATGAGATAGGGATATTTGAGGGCATTGGCCCGCGCGATGCTTTCCGATCCGGCCCCGCTGCGATTGCCGACGCCGCGCAGCGTTTCGCCTGCTTTGACGATATAGGTGGAGGGTGGGACTGTTACCGCATTGGCCACCACCTGCTGCATTTTCCAGACGGGCTGGTTTTCGATGACGCTGACCGGGCTGTCCTTATTTCCGCGTGTTTCCGCCGCCGTGGCGGCAAGACCCGCCGCCAGGAAAAAGCCAGGAAAAAGGAGCATCGGCGGGCGCGGCATCATATCCTCTCTAGCCGCGTCGTCGCAGTCTTGTCATCCCTGTCGGGCGATCAGTCCGCAAAGGCCTGAACTGTCGCCGCCATTGCGCTGTCCTGCGTCAGGTCGAAGTGGAGCGGCGTGACCGCCACATAGCCTTCCGCAATCGCAGCAAGGTCCGTGCCTTCCGGGACTGCATCGCTGGTGCCAAGGCCAAACCAGTAATAGCGATAGCCGCGCGGATCGACGCCTTCGACGATGGAGGTGCGGTCGATGTCGTGAAAGCCCTGCCGCGCCACGCGTACGCCCTTGATCTGATCCGGGTCCATTGCGGGGAAATTGACGTTGAACAGCATCCGCGGGGAGGCGGGCATAGCGATTAGCGGTCGCAGCACCTTCTCTCCCCAGGCGCGCGCGGCGGCGAAGGGGACAGCATCGCCCATGCCCTCACGCATATAGACCTGGCTGAGCGCGATGGAGCGGATACCGGAAATCGCGCCTTCCATCGCGGCGGAAACGGTGCCCGAATAGGTCACGTCCTCCGCCAGATTGGCGCCGCGATTGACGCCCGACAGCACCAGATCGGGCTTGCAGTCCTTCATCAGATGACCGACCGCCATCATCACCGCGTCGGTGGGCGTGCCGGTGACGCTGTAATGCTTATCTGCGTGCTTGCGGATACGCAGCGGGCGGGTCAGCGTCAGGCTGTGGCCCGCGCCCGACTGCTCCTCGTGAGGAGCAACGATCCAGATGTCGTCGGACAGCGTTCGGGCGATCTCCTCCAGCACCCGGAGTCCTGGAGCATAAACGCCATCGTCATTGGTGAGAAGGATACGCATAGGTAATCTACCACTTCGGTTCGCTTCGGGCGAAGTCGAGAAATCCATGCACCCGTTTTCGACTTCGCTCCCGGAAACGAATGAGGCAAGCCCTTATCTCGGTCGCAGCCGAGCGATGCCGCCCATATAAGGCGCCAGCGCCTCCGGCACGATAACGCTGCCATCCTCCTGCTGGTAATTTTCCAGTACGGCGACCAGTGTGCGGCCAACCGCCAGTCCCGACCCGTTCAGCGTGTGGAGGAAGCGGGTCTGCTTCTCGCCTTCCGGCTTGAAACGTGCGTTCATTCGCCGCGCCTGGAAGTCACCGCAGTTCGATATGGAACTGATCTCGCGATAGGTTTGCTGGCTGGGTAGCCAGACTTCGAGGTCATAAGTCTTGCGTGCGGAAAACCCCATGTCGCCCGTGCATAGCAGCATCTTGCGATAAGGCAGGTTCAGCGCCTGCAATATGCCTTCCGCCGCCGCGCACATGCGTTCATGCTCGGCTTCGGAAGCCTCGGGCTTGCAGATGGCGACCAGTTCCACCTTCTCGAACTGGTGCTGGCGGATGAAGCCGCGCGTGTCGCGGCCCGCCGATCCGGCTTCGGAGCGAAAACAGGGGGTGAGCGCGGTGAGGCGCAACGGCAGGCTTTCCATCGGAACGATCTGTTCGCGCACCAGATTGGTGAGGCTGACCTCCGCCGTGGGGATCAGCCAACGTCCGTCGGTGGTGCGGAACAGGTCTTCGGCGAATTTGGGCAATTGCCCGGTGCCGAATAGCGCCTCGTCGCGGACCAGCAGGGGCGGGTTCACTTCCTCATAGCCATTCCCACCCGATTGGCGGTCGAGCATGAACTGGGCGAGCGCCCGGTGAAGCCGCGCCATCTGGCCGCGCAATGCAGCGAAGCGCGCGCCCGACAATGCCGCCGCGCCCTCGAAATCCAGCCCCAGCGCCGGGCCGAAATCGGCATGGTCCTGCGGGGTGAAAGGGAAGCCGCGCGGCTCGCCCCAGCGGCTGAGTTCCACATTGGCTGCTTCATCTTCACCCGGTGGAACATCGTCGGCGGGAAGGTTGGGGATGGCGGCCAGCATGGCCTGGAGCGCTTCGCCGGTTTCCCGCTCCTCTGCTTCCAGAGCGGGCATCTGTTCCTTGAGCGCGGCGACTTCCGCCTTGAGGCTTTCGGCCTTTTCCATGTCCTTGATGGCGATGGCCTGACCGATGGCCTTGCTCGCTTCGTTGCGGCGCGCCTGGCCGTGCTGCAATTCGGTCTTGATCGCGCGGCTGCGCTCGTCGAGCGCCAGTATCCCGGCAGAGAGCGGTTCAAGACCCCGACGGGTGAGGGCGGCGTCGAAAGCGGCGGGGTTTTCGCGGATGAAGCGGATGTCGTGCATGGCCCAGCCCTATGCCGTTACGCGATCGGCCGCGCAACCCTGCGCGCTGCCGTCCGTTGGTGACAGTGAACTCAAGAAGGAGATGGCGATGCGAATCGATCATGATGCGGTGGTGATGGTGGTGGATGGGCGCAAGTTGTTACTGTTCCGTAACAAAGGCGATGACGCCTTTCCCAATCTGGAAACGGAGACGACCAGGACGCAGGATAACCCGCCCGATCGCGATCAGGCGTCCGACGCGCCGGGCCGCGCTTTCAATTCCGTCGGCAGCCATCGCAGCGCGATGGAACAGGCGAATTTTCACGATCTGGAGGAAGCCCGTTTCGCGACGGAAGCGGCGGACCTGCTGAAGCGCGGGGCATTGGCGAAGGATTATGAAAAGCTGATCATCGTCGCGCCGCCCACGGTGCTAGGCGAACTGCGTAAACATTATCACAAGGAAGTGCAGAGCCGCCTGGCCGGTGAGATCGCCAAGGATCTGTCCAATCACCCCGTGTCGGAGATCGAGCGGATCATCCTGGAAAACTGACCCACTGTCGCGCGCCTGCAAAAAAGGGCGGTCCGTTGACCGGCGCCGCCCTTTTTCTGTTGCCCAGGAGGGCGCTCCGTCAGGCCGCCGCCTTGGCCTTTCGTTCGGCGAAGCGGCGGCGGGCGACCAGCGCCACCGCGCCAGCGCCGAATAGCAGGACCATGGGCGGCGCGGGAACGTCCGTGCCCCCGGTGCTGCTGGACGTGCCGCCCGAACTGCTCGACGAGGAGCTGCTCGACGACGAACTGGAGGAACTTGAACTGCTGCTCGTCGTGCCGAAGCTTGACGAGGAACTGCCCGATGAACCGCTGCTCGACGAGCTGGATGAGGAGCCCGACGAACCCGACGACCCATGGCCGTGACCGCCGCTCGAACTGCTCGACGAACTGGAGGAGGACGAAGAAGAGGATGAGGAGGACGAACTGGACGAAGAAGTGCTGACGCCCGAAGAGGTCGACACATTGCCGGACGATGTGGAGACATTGCCCGACGAGGTGGAGACGCCGCTGGATGTCGACACATTGCCGCTGGAGGTGGAAACGCCGCCGGTGGAGGTCGAGACGCCACCGGTTGAGGTCGAAACACCGCCCGTGGAGGTGGAAACGCCGCCCGTGGTCGAACTGGTCGAACTGCTGATGCCACCGGTCGAACTGCTGGTGGAGGAGATCACCACAGAACCGCCGCCGCTGCTGCCGCCACCGCCACCGAAGAAGCCGCCGATGAACCCGCCTCCGCCAAATCCGCCGAAGCCGCCGCCCATGACGACCGGAACGGCCGACCCGCCCGACATCATCGGCATTTCAGCCACCGGCATGGGCGCGGGAAGGGGGATGGGCGCGGCCTGGGTAGTGACGGTCACCGTGGACGGCGCGCAGGCGGTCACCGTCTTGACGACCTTGCGTTTCACCGTGTGGACCGCATAGCGTTTCCTGGGCGCGGCCTTCACACTCTTGGTGCTTTGGACCCCCGCGGGACGCGCGCTTTCCGCGACATGGACGGCTCCCCCGCCAATGATCGCTCCGCCGCAAGTGCAGGCGCACAATTTTGCCAATGCCATCCGTACCGACATAGGTTTGCTCTTTTCCTTATATCCCCTGGTCGCCCGTCGCTGGCTTGGCCCAGTGAAGGGGCGGCGGGTTTTCCCTATGTGCAGGAACGCAAAATAAAGCGTTAACCGCAACGCCGTTAACCCTGAATGTCGTCCTCAAGTCGAGCAGATTCCCGCAGCGGCATGGACGAATATGGTTAACGTCCCACTATGGAACATTCCCGCGCGGCGAAATGAATCCGGCTTGCCATCCGATGCCTGCACGGCCGCATCCAGGGGACTCGGCGCATCCTTGCGCTCGCGGAAAAACGGACAGGCGGCAAGCGGTAAGAAGCGGAGAATGTTCGCTTGTGTCGCTGTGCGCCCGTGGCTATTAGAGCGCCCAATCATAAAGGAATGGCTGTCCGGTCCTTTAAGTGCCGGGGCCCATCGAATCGGAGAGCCAGATGGCATCGGTTTTGAATTCCGAGAAGGACGGCGACAAGCCGCCGAAATCGGCTGTAACACTCCCTACCGACTATCGTCCTTCCCCGGACGAGGAATTCATGAATCCGGTGCAACTGGAATATTTCCGGCAGCGCCTGTGGGACTGGAAGAAACAGATTCTCGCAGAAGCGGAGGGAACGCTCGCCGTCCTCCAGAATGAACCGCTGCGCGAACCCGACCTTAACGATCGCGCATCGAGCGAAACGGACTGGTCGATCGAGCTGCGTACCCGCGATCGCCAGCGCAAGCTGATTTCCAAGATCGACGCCGCGCTCCGCCGCATCGATGAGGGCGAATATGGTTATTGCGAGGTGACGGGCGAACCGATTTCGCTGGGTCGGCTGGAAGCCCGCCCGATCGCGACCATGACGGTGGAAGCGCAGGAACGCCATGAGCGGCAGGAAAAGATTTCGCGCGACGACTGACGATTAACATTTTGTCCATGTGCTGCTGGCAATGATCCGGTCTTTCCACAAATAATATGTGACGGGTCGGTCAATGGGCATGGAACAGGATGGGTTGGAGCGCGGCCCTGCCAGAACGTCGCCACGAGACAGCCTTTTCCTGCTGACGAATCTGGTCAGGGATGACGGTATGCCGCTGTGTCAGGCGCGTGTCCGCAACCTGTCGGCCACCGGATTGATGGCGGAGTGCGAACGGCGGATCGCGGTGCAAACCCGCCTCACTCTGGAATTGCGGGGCGTGGGCAAGGTGTCCGGTCAGGTCGCCTGGACCCATGGCGAGCGAATCGGCGTCGCTTTCGACAGGCCGATCGACCCCCGGCTGGTCCGGCGTCCGGCTGGCAGCGGCAAAAGGCATATGATGCCCGATTATCTCCGCCCGCATTCCATCAGCGCCCGTTGAATCGCAGCCGGACCTGAGCGCGGTACGGCGGGTTGCGGCCAAGTCGGCCATTGCCAGCAAAAGTCGGCGTTGCTAGACATCGCCTGTCGAAAAAGGGGAGATCGGTGCGGTTGGCCCGATCCCTGCGGAGCAGGCCCTGACCTTCGCTGCGGCGTCGAGTCCCAAGACCTTGAACGGTGACCGCAGCGGTGCGGCAGCGAAAGAAAGGGCTTGATATGCAGCAACAGATTTCCGTGATCACATTGGGCATTCGCGATCTGCCGCGCTCGCGCCGATTTTATACCGAAGGCTTCGGATGGGCCCCGGTGTTCGAGAATGACGAGATCATATTCTATCAGATGAACGGATTGGTTCTGGGAACCTTTGAAGCGTCGGCGCTGGAAAAGGACATGAGCCGCTTCGGCTTATTGTCGCCGGGGGCATTTTCCCTGGCGCATAACGTGCCCGGTCAAGCGGACGTGGAAGTTGTAATCGGGAAACTGGCCAATGCCGGCGGCCGCATCATCAGACCGGCAGATGCCCCGCCGCATGGCGGTTTCCGTGGATATGTCGCCGATCCTGACGATCACGCCTGGGAGATAGCGTGGAACCCGGCCTGGCTCATCGATGAAAACGGCCTGGTGCAGTTTGCGATCTGATCTTGGCGTGAAGGTCCGCTGATCTGCGAGGGAGGCGCGCAAGCTGGGAATGCCCCAATAAAAAGCCCCGCGCGAACGGGGCTTTATCTTTCGGGCTTCACCTCCATCTGATGAAGCCCGCCATGCTATGATGGCCGCGCTTAATGTTGCGCCGTCATCTCCTCCTTCAACCGCAGTTTCTGCTTCTTGAGCGAAGCGACGAGCGTTGCGTCCGGCATGGGCCGACTCGTCTCGGTCTTGATTCGTGCCTCAAGTCCGGCGTGCTTGGCTGAAAGAGCGGAAATATGGCTGTTTTCCATGACATTCTCCTGACGAGGGTGATGGATGACCGAATAGATCATGAATCGTCCCGCTTGTCTCGGGCCTATTGGGGCTTTGCGATGGGTCGCGCGGAAATTTGCGATGGCCCGCATGGGCCCGGCAGGCTATCAACGGCTCGTCATGGGAACGGGAGTTCTGGGAAGCGAATGCGGTGAGCCGGGAACACATCATGCGTCGATTGGAAATCCTGCGCGTCGAGCATCGCGACCTCGACAGCGCGATTTCCGCTCTGGTCGATTCGGGCGCGGGCGACCAGATGCAGATCGCCCGGCTGAAGAAGCGCAAGCTGCGCCTGCGCGACGAAATGTCGTTGCTGGAAGATTCGCTGGTGCCGGACATCATCGCCTGAACCGGTCGCTCCTGAATGGGACAACCCTTCGGCGGCGCGCGGGGTGGGACTGACAAGGCGCGAAGAATATGCCACCCATGCGAAATGGGAAAAGCAGCATCGCTTGATCGGGGACTTCATCGGCGTCTGGTGGACGGCCTCTATCTGGAAGCCATGGTCATGGCGGACGAGGCGCGTTCCTATTTCGATTCCGGGGCACTGCCCGAAGATCTGACCGAGGAACCTCTGCAACGGGTCGCCTTCGCCTGCGAATCGCTCAAGGTGACGACGCGCCTCATGCACATCATCGCCTGGCTGCTGAGCCAACGGGCGTGGCAACGGGGAGAGATTGGCGACGCGGAACTGGGCGAAGAGAAATATCGGCTGGGCGCGGCGGCGCAAAGCGATGAGGGGCTGGTCGCCGCATTTCCTTTCGCGGCGCGATCCCTGGTCGAGGCGAGCCAGGAACTTTATGCGCGCGTGGCGCGCCTGCAGGAACGCATCGACCTGATGCTGCGTCCCGATGGCGAGGAACGGCAAAGCCCCGCGCGCGCTTTGATGGACCGGCTCAGCACGTCCTTCTGAAGGCGGCCGCTGCGATGGAATGATGCGACCGGCTTGCTTCTTGACTGGCATTGGGCACTGCATCTGGTCTAGATCAGGCGCATGACCAACGGCTTGCGGACCCGATGCCGCTTTTCAGGCTGCCCGCATGCCGCACGGCTTGTCCTTGCGCCGTTGTTGCTGGCCGCGCCATGGGCCGTTCATGCCCAGACTGCGCCCGCGCCCGCGCAGGACGAAGCGCAGCCGCTCGACCCCATGCCCGACATCGGCATCGACTGGCCCGACATGGGACAGCCGGACAAGGTGGAGCCGCTTCCCGCCGACCCCCATGCAGAGGCCGCCGACGCCGACAGCGAGAGCATGGCGGAAGCGCCCGTGGTCGAAGAGCCGGTCGAGCAGAACCCCATTTTCACCGATGCGGGGGAAGAACGGCGCTACAGCGTGAAGCTGAACGGCGTGGAGGGGATCGCGGACGAGCAGTTCAATCTGCGCTTCAAGGAATTGTCGACCCTGTCGCAGGGCGAGCGCCGCCGGGCCAATCTGGCGCAGATCAACCGGCGGTTGAAGGAAGATCGCGAGCTGCTGGACCAGTTGCTGCGGGCCAAGGGCTATTATGCGGCGCGCATCCGCGGTTCCGTGTCGGCGCCGCCACCGGGGAGCGACAGGCTGGCGGTGCAGTTCGATGTCGTGCCGGGGAGGCAATATCTGTTGTCCTCGGTCGAGTTGACGGGGCTGGCAGAGACGGGCGCGCGGGAACCCAAGCTGCGCGAGGCTTTTCCGGTCAAGGCGGGCGATCCGGTGGACGCGGACCGGATATTGGCGGGGCGCGATTCACTGTCCAATGCGCTGGCGGAAAATGGCTTCCCCTTCGCCAGGATCGACGAGCCGGAGGTGCGGATCGACCATGAGGAGCGCAAGGGCGATCTGGACATGGCCGTCGCGCCGGGCGGCTATCGCACTTTCGGCAATATCATCCTCAATGACAACAAGCTGTTCGATGCCCGGCACCTTCAGGAAATAGCACGTTTCGATCCGGGCGATCCCTATATGGCGTCGGATGTGGAAGATCTGCGGCGCGCCATCGTGGCGACCGGCCTTGTGTCCACCGTCACGCTGAAGCCCAGGGATGCGGGCGACGGCGAGCATGTCGACCTGGACGTGAATGTCCGTTCCGCGCCGCTTCGCACCATTGCGGGCGAACTGGGCTATGGCACGGGGGAGGGGTATCGCGCCGAGGTGAGCTGGCAGCATCGCAACCTGCTGCCGCCCGAAGGCGCGGTGACGTTGCGGGGCGTGATCGGCACGCAGGAACAGACCGCGAGCGCCCTTTATCGCCGCAACAATTTCCATCGCCGCGACAATGTGCTGACCGGGCTGCTGTCGATCAGCAACATCAAGCGCGACGCCTATGATGCGCGCACCATCACCGTCGCGGGCGGGCTGGAGCGGCAGACGAACATCCTGTTCCAGAAGAAATGGGTGTGGCGCATCGGCGCGGAAGTGATCGCGTCGGACGAGGCGGATTTCTTCAGCGGCGGCGCGCGGCGAACCTTCTTCATCGGCGCGGTGCCCCTCAGCCTGACCTATGATGGCAGCGACGATCTGCTGAACCCGACCAAGGGGTTCCGGCTGGGGGGACGATTAAGCCCGGAAGTGTCGTTCCAGAGCGGCACGTTCGGCTATGCGCGGGTGCAACTGGACGGCAGCGTCTATCAGCCAATGGGCGATCGGATCGTGCTGGCGGCGCGCACGCGGCTTGGCACCATATTGGGGTCCACCGTGGACAGGATCGCCCCGTCGCGGCGCTTCTACGCGGGCGGCGGCGCGTCGGTGCGCGGCTATGGCTATCAGAAGATCGGGCCGCGTTATGGGCCGGACGATGATCCGGTGGGCGGCAAGAGCCTTGCCGAATTCTCGCTGGAGGCGCGGGTGCGCTTCGGCAATTTCGGGGTCGTGCCCTTTGTCGATGCGGGCAATATCTCGACCAGCTTCGTGCCACGCTTCCGCGATCTGCGGATCGGGGCGGGCATGGGCGTGCGTTATTATAGCAGCTTCGGGCCGATCCGCGTCGATGTCGGCACGCCGATCAACCCGCAGAGCGGCGATCCCAAGATCGCGGTCTATGTTTCGCTGGGGCAGGCCTTCTGATGGCGGACGATCAGCCCATGGAAGCGACCCCCAAGCCGCCCCGGCCCCGCCGGGCATGGGACGGGCGGTGGCAGCGGTGGGTGACGGCTGTCCTCGCAGCGTTGCTGCTGATCGTGGTGGGCGCGCTGGCATGGCTGGATACGCCTTCCGGGCATCGCTTTCTCGTGTCGCGGATTGCCGCCATCAGCCCGCCTTCGGGCCTGCGTATCCGGGTCGAACGGATCGATGGCAGCATCTATCGCCGGGCGGTGCTGCACGGGCTGGTGTTGTCCGATCCCAAGGGCCGCTTTTTTGACGCGCCAAGGGTGGAGCTGGACTGGTGGCCCTTTGCCTGGCTGTCGAACCGGCTGGATATCGACCGGCTGGTGATCCCGCGCGCGACGCTGCACAAATTGCCCAGGCTCAACCCGAGCGAGCGGCAGGGGCCGATATTGCCGGGCTTCGACATTCGCCTGATGCAGTTGTCGGTGGACCGTCTGGCAATAGACCGCAGCATTACGGGGCGGGCGCAGGAAGCGACGTTGAGCGGCGACGCGGATATTCGCGGCGGCCGTGCGATCATCGACATGTCCGCGCGCGTCCTGAACGGTGAGGATGCGTTGAACATCACGCTCGACAGCCGCCCGGATGACGACAAGTTCGACCTCGATGTCACGATGAACGCGCCCAAGAGCGGGGTGCTGGCGGTGATGGCGGGGTTGAAGCAGGACGCCAATCTGCGCGTCCATGGCAAAGGAAGCTGGACGCGTTGGGACGGACAGCTTGCCGGAACGCTGGACGCGCAGCCGGTGATCGCCCTCGACCTGACGGCGCGCAAGGGACGTTATAGCGCGAAAGGATCGATCGAGGGGCCTGCGCTCGCGGGCAATGGCCTTGTCGAGCGGCTGTCGACGCCGCGCCTGTCGGTGCGCGCGGAAGGCAGCATGGAAAATCGGGTGATCGACGGCACCCTGTCGCTGCGGTCTGCCGCCATCGATCTGACCGCCGACGGCGCGATCGATCTGCGGAACAATGCGCTCGACAATCTGCTGGTGGACGTGAAGCTGTCGCGGCCCGAAGCCTTGCTCAGGAATATGCGTGGGCGTGATGTGGTGGCCCGCATTCGTCTCGACGGTCCCTTTGCCAGCCCCGGCTACGAATATCTGCTGACGGCAAAGCAGCTTGTCTTCGACAAGACGACGATCAGCGACGTGCGCGCCGATGGCAAGGGGCGCAAGGCGAAGAATGGCCCGGCGCTGATCCCCGTCCGCCTGCGGGCGCGGCGGCTGGACGGGCAGGGGGAGCTGGTCGAAGGCATTTTCCGCAACTTCGCGTTAGACGGCGTGCTGCAACTCAAGGGGCAGCAGATCATCAGCAATCCCATGGAGGTGCGCTCCGACCGGCTGCGCGGGCGGTTGCTGATGATGGCCGACCTCAAGACCGGACGCTATGATTTCGGGCTGGACGGACAGATCAACGGCCTGCTTATTCGTGGGCTCGGGGTGGTCGACCTGACGTCGAAGCTGCGCGCGGTGCCGGGGCCGAAAGGCGCGTTTTCCTTGAGCGGTCATGCGCTGGCGCGGATGCGGCGGCTGGACAACAGCTTCCTGCATTCGCTGGGCGGCGGGTTGCCGACGCTGCGGAGCGCACTGGCGCTGGGGCCGGATGGGCAACTGGCCCTTCATGATCTTGTCCTTCAATCGCCGCTGCTATCGCTGAACGCGAACGGCTATCGCCGCCGCGACGGGACATTCCATTTCGAGGGCAGTGGACGACATGGCCAATATGGGCCGTTGCAACTGGTGCTGGATGGAAAGATCGACCGCCCCGCCGTGGACCTCGTGCTGCATCGTCCGATGGATGCGCTGGGCCTGAGTGAGGTGAAGGCGCGATTCGATCCCGATGACACGGGTTATATATTCACGGCAGAGGGCGGATCGACGCTGGGGCCGTTCACCGGCAATGGCCTGATCCTGCTGCCCGCCAACGGACAGGCGGTCGTGCGCGTGGCGCGGCTGGAGGTTTCAGGGGTGACGGCGAGCGGGGATATTCGCCCCGTGACCGGCGGGCTGGACGGGCAGCTTGCCGTCGTCGGTCCGGTGACCGGCACGGTCGGTTTCCGGCCAGTGAACGCTGTGCAGCAATTGCAGCTGCAACTGGCCGCCAACGGCGCGCATTTCGATGGGCCGACGGCCATTGCCGTGGGGCGCGGCAAGCTGGATGCGACCATATTGCTCGACCCGGACGGCACCTCCATCGATGCGACGGTGCAGGCGCAGGGATTGCGGGTTGGCGGCATATTGCTGGGCCGCATGGCGGGCACCGCGAAGCTGGTGGATGGCAAGGGCACGGTGCGCGGCAGCCTTTCGGGGCAGCGCGGCCGCTTGTTCGACCTTCAGGGCGAAGCGCAGGTCGCGCCGGACCGCATCCGCCTGTCGGCCAGCGGGACGATCGACCGCAAACCGATCCGGCTGACCCGCGCGGCGTTGCTGACGCGGACGCAGGAAGGCTGGCACCTGTCGCCCGCGACGATCCGCTATGCGGGGGGGTCGCTGCAGCTTGCCGGTGATCTGGGTAGCGAATCCGTCGCGATAGAGGCGCGGATGCAGACGCTGCCGCTGTCGCTGCTGGATATCGCTTATGACGATCTGGGTCTTGGCGGCGTCGCCACGGGCACGCTGAGCTACGCCAAGCCGCGCGGCGGGATGGCGACGGGGAAGGTCGAGCTGCGCGTCCGGGGGCTGTCGCGGTCGGGCCTGTCGCTCAGTTCCCGTCCGGTCGATGTCGGCGTCAATGCGGTCCTCAATCAGGACCGGCTGGCGACGCGGATGGTCTTTGTGTCGGAAGGGCGCACCATCGGCCGGGCACAGGCGTTGCTGACGCCGCTGGGCCGGGATGGCAGTCTGGTCGAGCGCCTGAACCGCGCGCCGTTTTTCGCCCAGCTCCGCTATAATGGGGCGGCCGATACGCTCTGGCGGCTGACCGGGGTGGAAATCGTCGATATTGTCGGGCCGGTGAACGTGACGGCGGATATTCGGGGCACGTTGGGCGAACCGGTGATCGCGGGAACGCTGGCCACGGACAATGTCGCGATCAACAGCCCGGTAACGGGGATGCGGTTGAGCGGCGTCAAGGCTCAGGGGCGTTTTTCCGGGGACCGGCTCGTCATTTCCAGTTTTGCCGCGACGGCGCGTAATGGCGGTTCGGTGACCGGCACCGGCTCCTTCACCTTCAAGGGCACGGCGGGCGTCGGCATGGACCTGGCGTTGCAGGCGGACAATGCGACGCTGCTGGAGCGCGACGATCTGGGCGCGACGGTGACGGGGCCGATCACGCTGCGGTCGGATGGGAGTGGCGGCACCATTGGAGGCAACCTCAAGCTCATCAAGAGCCGATTCACGCTGGGCCGGGCAGCCGCCGTCGCCCAGTTGCCACAGCTCAAGGTGGTCGAGATCAACCGCCGGGGCGAAGAACTGGAGCGCCCGCGCGGCAATGCGCCATGGGCGCTGGCGATCAAGGCGCAGGCGCGCAACCGGCTGATGGTCACAGGCCTTGGGCTGGACAGCGAATGGCGGGCCAATCTGGACCTGGGCGGCACGGTGACCAATCCGGCGATTGCCGGCACGGCGCAACTGGTGCGCGGCGATTATGAATTTGCGGGCCGCCGCTTCGAACTGCGCGAAGGGCTGATCCAGTTCGATGGCCGCACGCCCGTCAATCCGACGCTGGATATCACGGCCGAGGCGGACGTCAGCGACCTGACGGCCTCCATCCATGTCGGGGGCACCGGGTTGTCGCCGGACATCAGCTTCACCAGCGTGCCCGCCCTGCCGCAGGATGAGCTGCTGTCCCGCATCCTGTTCGGCACGTCGATCACAAACCTGTCCGCGCCCGAAGCGTTGCAGCTGGCGTCGGCGGTGGGATCCTTGCAGGGCCAGGGCGGCCTTGACCCCATCAACGCGGTACGCCGGGCCGCCGGGCTGGACCGTTTGCGGATCATCGCCGCCGATCCCACGCAGGGACAGGGCACGTCCATCGCGGCGGGCAAATATCTGACGCGCAAGACTTATGTGGAACTGATCACGGACGGGCAGGGCTATTCCGCGACGCGGATCGAATATCAGGTCACGCGATGGCTCTCGCTGCTGGGCGCCATTTCCACCCTGGGCCGCGAAAGCGCGAATGTCCGGGTCTCGAAGGATTATTGAGCGGCACGGGGGATGGCGTGTTGGGTGGATTGCGGACTGTCCGCCATTCCCATCCCCGTTCGCCCCGAGCGAAGGCGAAGTGCGTAAGGGAGGCTCTTCGCTTCGCTCAGCGTAAAGCCCTTCGACGCCGCCTGCGGCGTCGCTCAGGACAGATTTCAACTTAGCTCAGCCCGAACGGAGGTGGGTTGTCCGCCATTGGCCGAAAGCAGCCATTACAGGAACGCGGTTCGTCCCGATTGGCGCACAGATTTACGGCGAGCCGTCGCCATATGTGGCATATTAACAACATAAGCCTTTGTTTATCTTAGGTTCATGCAACCAACGGCTTTGCTCCGCTTTCACCGTCTAGTCCCTGCAGGGGGACGCAAGAACAAAGAAGACGGAGTTATTTTTATGCGAAAGATGATGGTCGCAACCTTTTTGGCCGGTAGCGCAATCGCAGCCCCGGCGTTCGCTCAGGATGTCGCCCCAACCTTCACCGGTCCGCGCGTCGAAGCGATCCTGGGCTATGACCATGTCGGCGCGGGCAGCGATATCGACAATGACAATGGCCGCGACGACCAGTCGATCGACGGCCTGCTTTATGGTGTAGGCGCGGGCTATGACGTGAACCTGGGCAGCGCCGTTGTCGGCGTGGAAGGCGAGTTCACCAATTCCACCGCCAAGAGCAACCGCCATGATTTCACCGACGATTTCGGCTTCGGGCGCGTGAAGCAGGGCCGCGACCTGTATATCGGCGCCCGCGCCGGTATCCTCGCGGACCCGGCAACGCTGGTCTATGTGAAGGGCGGTTATACCAACAGCAAGCTGAAGGTGCTGGCGGGCGATACCAATGAAACCACCGATACGGCGTTCAAGCTGGACGGCTGGCGCATCGGTGCGGGCGTGGAACGCGCCATCAACACCAATACCTTCGCCAAGCTGGAATATCGCTATTCCAACTATAATGATGGCAAGATCAAATTTGGCGATGGCGCGACCAGCAGCGAATTCAACGTCGACACCGATCGCCATCAGGTGGTCGCCAGCGTCGGCTATCGCTTCTGATGAAAGGGCGGGGGCTGACTATTTAGCCCCCGTCGCTTTTTGCTTCAAAGCGTCGCTTCGATTTCCCGTGCGGCCGTGTCCGGATTTTCAGCGAGGCTGATCGGGCGGCCCACGACCAGAATGGAAGCACCGCGATCAAGCGCTTCACGCGGCGTGACGGCGCGCTTTTGATCGCCCATGGCGCCACCCGCCGGCCTGACGCCAGGCACCACGAAGAAGCCTTCGGGCCATGCCTGCCGCACCAGCGCCACTTCCGCACCGGAGCAGACGATGCCGTCCAGTCCCGCGCTGCGCGCCAGGTCGGCGAGGCGCGCAACCTGTTCTTCCGCCCTGCCGCCGACGCCTGTGTCGAGCAGGTCGCCATCGTCCAGACTGGTCAGCACGGTGACGGCGACAACCTTCGTATGGGCGCCCGCCGCGGCCTTTGCATTCTCCAGCATGGCGCGGCCGCCCGCGGCGTGCACGGTCAGGATCGCGGGCTCCAGAACATGGAGCGACTGAATGGCCTTCGCCACGGTATTGGGAATGTCGTGCAATTTCAGGTCGAGGAAGATCGGCAGGCCGAACTTCATCATTTCATGCACGCCGTGGTGGCCGTTGGCGCAGAAAAATTCCAGCCCCAGTTTCAATCCGCCGATATGATGGCGCACCTGCCCCGCTAATGCCTGCGCCTTTTCCAGCTCTGGCGTGTCGATGGCAACGTAGATGGGGCTGCTCATGCTGTTCCTGTTGTGTGAAGGGAGGATGTCGCAGGGGACAGGGCTGATTCATCGCCCTGCGTCTTTGGCATGGAGGAAAGGGAAGGTGATGACGGCGCGGCGGCGGCGGTGACCGCCGCGAGCGCGCGTTCCGTGCTTTCCAGCCTGCGTTTCATGCGCCAGCGCGTCGCCCGCGCCATGATCCAGAAAGGCCCGGCGCCCAGAAGGAAGGCGCCGATAAGCAGAACCGGCAATTTGGTTTCCATCACCAGATCGCCCCAGAGCCGAACCGTCACCGGCACATAATTCGCCATGCAGAAAAAGGCGAGGGTGACGGCGATGACGACCCAGAAGGCGGTGCGTAGAAATTGCATCGGCGATCCTTTGGTTGCTGATCCGCGGGCAGCTTAGGCGATTTTGACGGAAGGCGGAAGCGTCTCGTCCCGGCAAGCCGCGATCGTTACGTCAGGGGGCATGATTATGCTTTGGCGTAAATGCAAGCACATTGCAGGGAATGCACCTTCACCGGGCATTTTGCCCCCTTCCCCCTGATGCCATTGTTGCTTAGCATGGGGGATCATGAGCAAGATCGAAGATAATCCGCCAGAAAACGCGTCGCAAACCGTTGAGGAAAAGGGCGCGCCGACCCATCCCCCCGCCGGAAAAACGCCTCCGCGAAAAGGCGGTAAGGCGGCGTGGACGGGAGCGGCCGTGGGCATAGGTTCAGCCGCCATCGTCGCGGCTCTCCTCTATACCAACAAGAAGCGGTCCTGACACTTACCGGGCGGTAAGTCCAAAAAAAAGAGGCGGCGTGGCTTTCGCTCACGCCGCCTGGTGCGACCCTTCGGGGTATCCGTTTCCTGCTTCGTGACAGGGATCGCCTTTCAGGATCAGCCCGCGATCAACCCGCGCCGCCGCCCAGGAAGCTGACCAGCTCAGGCTTGCTGACGGACGTGCTCTTGTCCGCATCGGCCGTGGCGAAGGCGCCTTCGGCCCAGGCCGTCACTTCGGCGGGCGGCAAGGTCTTGCCGGTCGCTTTCATTTCCTGATCTTTCAACGCGACCATCCATTTGGAAAATTCCGCCTTGTCGAGCTGACCGTCCTTGTTGAGGTCATAAGCGGGAAATTCGCTATCCACGATGGACGCGACCGTATTGGCCTGACTGGAAGGCGAAGCGGCCTGCGGCTGTGCGGCCGCGCCCGGCTGTGTTGCGGCGTCGGGTTGGGCTGGCGCGGTCTGCGCCGGAGCGGTCGGCGTCGTGCCTTGCTGCGGCGTGGCAGCTTCCTGAGCGATCGCGGGGGCGGTGATGGCAAGAGCGGTCGAGAAAAGAACGGTACGCAGCATATCAATCTCCTGAATTGTCATTCCGTTGGTGAATTTGTTTCAAACGGCATCGTTGTGATCTTTGCAGGGATAATATCCCAATACTCGATAATGTTCCTGAATGGTTGTTCATCAACTTCCATTCGTCTTTTTGGACCGCTCGTTTCGGCTGTGAGTTCTATTGCAATTGCGACGAATGGATGACAGTTTTTACCCGAAGCCTGCCGATTTGCTCTTGGCTGGGGACGCTGCTAGGCGGCGCGGCATCCGTTCACGCCAATATGCAGGATTCGCCATGGTCCCTCGCTACGCCCGCCCGCAAATGACTGCTCTTTGGGAGCCGGAAGCCCGCTTCCGCATCTGGTTCGAGATCGAAGCGCACGCGACCGAGGCGCTCGGCGAACTGGGCGTGGTGCCGAAATCGGCGGCGAAGGCGTTGTGGGACTGGTGGGCGACCAACCCGGCCATCGACGTGCCCGCGATCGATGCGATCGAGGCGGTCACCAAACATGACGTCATCGCCTTCCTCACCTGGGTCGCGGAGCAGGTGGGCGACGAAGCGCGCTTCATGCATCAGGGCATGACGTCGAGCGACGTTCTGGACACATGCCTCGCGGTGCAGCTTGCGCGCGCGTCAGACATATTGATCGAGGATCTCGACAAGCTGCTCGACGTCATCAAGCGCCGCGCCTTCGAGCATAAGCTGACCCCGACCATCGGCCGCAGCCATGGCATCCACGCCGAACCCGTCACCTTCGGCCTCAAGATGGCGGAAGCCTATGCGGAGTTCAGCCGCTGCAAGGCGCGCCTGATCGCCGCGCGCGAGGAAGTCGCGACCTGCGCCATTTCGGGCGCGGTCGGCACCTTCGCCAATATCGATCCGCGCGTGGAAGAACATGTCGCGGAGAAGCTGGGCCTTGCCATCGAGCCGGTGTCCACGCAGGTCATCCCGCGTGATCGCCATGCGATGTTCTTCGCCACGCTGGGCGTCATTGCTTCGTCCATTGAGCGGCTGGCGGTGGAAGTCCGTCACCTCCAGCGCACCGAGGTTCTGGAGGCGGAGGAATATTTCTCGCCCGGCCAGAAGGGCAGCAGCGCCATGCCGCACAAGCGCAATCCGGTGCTGACCGAGAATCTCACCGGCCTTGCCCGCATGGTCCGCAGCTACGCCATGCCCGCGATGGAGAATGTGGCGCTCTGGCATGAACGCGACATCAGCCATTCGTCGGTGGAACGCTATATCGGGCCGGATGCGACGATCACGCTCGATTTCGCGTTGGGTCGGCTGACCGGCGTGATCGACAAGCTGCTCGTCTATCCTGAGCGGATGATGAAGAATCTCGACAAGATGGGCGGACTTGTCCACTCGCAGCGCGTGCTGCTGGCGCTGACGCAGGCGGGGGTGAGCCGTGAGGACAGCTACCGTTACGTTCAGCGTAACGCGATGAAGGTGTGGGAATCGGACGGCCAGCTTTCGCTGCTGGAATTGCTGAAGGCCGATCCCGACGTGTCCGCGGCGCTAACCGCCCAAGAGATCGAGGAGAAGTTCGACCTCGGCTATCACTTCCGTCAGGTTGACACGATCTTCAGGCGGGTGTTCGGCGAAGCCTGACTCTTATTTCTGCGGCGCGAGGCGGGTCATGCGTGATCCGCCCGCGTCCAGCACGGTTTCCATCGCCACATAGGTCGATGTGCTCGCCACATGAGGCAGGCTGGAAATTTTCTCGCCCAGCACCGTGCGGTAGCGGCGGATGTCGGACGTCCGCACCTTTAGCAGATAGTCGAAGCTGCTGGCGATCATGTGGCATTCCTCGACTTCGGGGATACGCCGCACGGCCGCATTGAATTCGCGCAGCGCCTGTTCGCGTGTGTCGGACAGCTTCACTTCGGCAAAGGCGACATGATCCATGCCCAGCTTCGCGGGGTCGACGATGGCGCGAAATCCCGTGATGACGCCGGCGTCGATCAGCCGCCTGAGCCGCACCTGACAAGGCGTTTTCGACAGCCCTACGGCGCGGGCGAGGTCGGTGACGGTCATGCGCCCATCTTCGATCAGCGCAGCGATGATCTTGCGGTCGAAATCGTCCAGATCGACTGACTTTGGAGGTTTGTCCATCCATATTGCCTATCAGATGACTGAAAATAAGTCATGAGATACGCCGATGGCCTTTTTAAAAGTCGGATCGCATCGCGCCGCGATGATAATATGGTCGCATGACGACACCGCCGCCCTTCGCCGATTTCGCCCCCGCCATCCGGGAGCGGTCTTCCCTCCGGCGCGCCATCACCGCCGCCTGTCGCCGCGATGAAGCCGCCTGCATGGCGCCCCTGATCGAAGCGGCCGCCTTGCCCCATGCGACATGTCAGGCCGTGCGCGAAACGGCGCGGGCGCTGGTCACGGCGCTGCGGGCCAATCGCAAGGGCAATGGCGTCGAAGCATTGGTGCAGGAATATTCGCTTTCCAGTCAGGAAGGCGTGGCGCTGATGTGCCTGGCCGAAGCCTTGCTGCGGATTCCCGACGATGCGACCCGCGACGCCCTGATCCGCGACAAGATCGCGGACGGGGACTGGGGATCGCATATGGGCGGGGGCAAATCGCTGTTCGTCAACGCTGCGACATGGGGCCTTGTCGTCACCGGCAAGCTGGTCGGCAGTGTCGACGACAGGGGATTGAGCGCGGCGCTCACCCGCCTGATCGCGCGGGCGGGCGAGCCTGTGATCCGGCGCGGCGTCGACCTGGCCATGCGGATGATGGGCGAGCAGTTCGTGACCGGCGAAACCATCGCCGAGGCGCTCAAACGCGCGAAGGAGATGGAGGCGAAGGGCTTCCGCTACAGCTATGACATGCTGGGCGAGGCGGCGACGACCGCAGCCGATGCGGCGCGCTATTTCGATGATTATGAGCGCGCCATCCATGCGATAGGCAAGGCGTCCCACGGGCGCGGCGTCTATGAAGGGCCGGGCATCTCGATCAAGCTGTCGGCGCTCCACCCACGCTACAGCCGCGCGCAGGCCGACCGCGTGATGAGCGAGTTGCTGCCCCGGCTGAAGTCGCTGGCGTTGCTCTCGAAAAGCTATGACATCGGTCTTAATATCGACGCGGAGGAGGCGGATCGGCTGGAGCTGTCGCTCGATCTGCTGGAAAGTTTGGCGCTGGACCCGGATCTGGCGGACTGGAACGGGCTTGGCTTCGTGGTGCAGGGCTATGGCAAGCGCTGCCCCTTCGTCATCGACTGGATCATCGATCTGGCGCGGCGGGCGGGACGGCGGATCATGGTGCGGCTGGTCAAGGGCGCTTATTGGGACGCGGAGATCAAGCGGGCGCAGGTCGATGGGCTGGCCGACTTCCCGGTCTATACGCGCAAGGTGCATACCGATGTCGCCTATATCGCCTGTGCGAAGCAACTGCTGGCCGCGCCGGACGCCGTGTTTCCGCAGTTCGCGACGCATAATGCCCAGACGCTGGCGACGATCTATCAGCTTGCCGGGCCGGATTTCGCGGTGGGCCACTATGAATTCCAGTGCCTGCACGGCATGGGCGAGCCGCTTTATGAGCAGGTGGTAGGCCCCAAGGGGCTGGACCGCCCCTGCCGCATCTATGCGCCTGTCGGCACGCATGAGACGCTGCTCGCCTATCTGGTGCGGCGTTTGCTGGAGAATGGCGCGAACTCGTCCTTTGTGAACCGCATTGCCGATCCCGCCGTGCCGGTCGATGAACTGGTGGCCGATCCCGTCGATATGGTGCGCGCCATGCCGTATCCGGGGCATCGGCATGACCAGATCGCGCTGCCGTCGGCGCTCTATCCCGACCGGCGCAATTCACAAGGCATTGATCTGAGCGACGAAGATGCGCTCGCGGCGCTGGCCATGGCACTGCGGGAGAGCGCGACCATCGCATGGACCGCCGCGCCGGAGGGCGGGGAGGGGACGGAGCGCCCGGTGTTCAATCCCGCCGATCATCGCGATGTCGTGGGCCCAGTCACTGAAGCTTCGCCCGGCCAAGCCCGCGCCGCCGCTATCCGCGCGTCGCAAAGCCTGTGGGGCAATGTCCCAGTCGCCGACCGGGCCGCCGCGCTGGAGCGCGCCGCCGACGCCATGCAGGCGCGGATGCCGGTGCTGTTGGGCCTGATCGTGCGGGAAGCGGGCAAGTCCTTTCCCAACGCCATCGCCGAGGTGCGCGAGGCCATCGACTTCCTGCGCTATTATGCGGCGCAGGCGCGCACGACTTTTGGAGCGGAACAGAAGCCGCTTGGTCCGGTCGTCTGCATCAGCCCGTGGAATTTTCCGCTCGCCATCTTCACCGGGCAGGTGGCCGCCGCGCTGGTCGCGGGCAATCCGGTGCTGGCCAAGCCCGCCGAGGAAACCCCGCTGATCGCGGCGGAGGCCGTCCGCATCCTCCACGATGCGGGCGTGCCTGCCGATGCGCTGCAACTGATCCCCGGCGATGGCGCCATCGGCGCGGCCCTTGTCGCGGCATCAGAGACAGCGGGCGTCATGTTCACCGGATCGACCGAAGTCGCCCGCCTGATCCAGCATCAACTGTCCAGGCGTCTTTCACTCCAGGGCTATCCCATCCCGCTGATCGCCGAAACGGGCGGGCAGAATGCGATGATCGTCGATTCCTCCGCACTGGCCGAACAGGTGGTGGCGGATGTCATCGCCTCCGCCTTCGACAGCGCGGGGCAGCGTTGCTCGGCGCTCCGCATCCTGTGCTTGCAGGAGGATATTGCGGACAGGATGCTCGCCATGCTCAAGGGCGCGCTCAGGGAACTCAGGATCGGCCGGCCCGACAGGCTGGCGGTCGATACCGGCCCCGTCATCACCGCCGAGGCGAAGGCGACGATTGAGGCGCATATCGACGCCATGCGAAAACTCGGCCGCAAGGTGGAACAGCAGACGCTGCCCGACGAAGCCGCCCATGGCACTTTCGTGCCGCCCACAATCATCGAACTGGAAAGCATCGCTGACCTGAAAGGCGAGGTTTTCGGGCCGGTATTGCACGTCATCCGCTTTTCCCGCGACCGGATCGACCCGTTGATCGATGCGATCAACGCGACCGGATATGGCCTGACCTTCGGCCTGCATACCCGGCTGGACCAGACCATCGCGCATGTCATGCAGAGGGTGCAGGCGGGCAATATCTATGTGAACCGCAATGTCATCGGCGCGGTGGTCGGGGTCCAGCCCTTTGGCGGGCGGGGGTTGTCAGGCACCGGCCCCAAAGCGGGCGGGCCGCTGTATCTGGGGCGCCTGACGGCCGTTGCGCCGACGGTGTTGCAGGGGACGGAAGGGATGACCGCGCCCCTGTCCGCCTTTATCCAGTGGCTTGATGCGCGGGGGGATGATGCCGCAGTGGCCGTGGCGCGCCGCTACGGAGAGCGATCGGCGCTGGGCATCGAAAAGCTGCTGCCGGGACCAGTGGGCGAACGCAATCTCTATACGCTGCATCCGCGTGGAGCCGTGCTGATGCTCCCGGCGACGCAGCAGGGGCTGTTCGATCAGATGGCCGCGATCCTTGCCGCCGGGAATAGCGGCGTGCTGGAGGGCATGGCATTGCCCGCCGACCTGCCGCCGCTTGTCGCAAGCCGTTTCTGCGCCGATCTCGCCATGCCTGTGGCTGCTGCTCTGGTGGAGGGCAAGGCGGACAAGATCGTCGCGACGGGCCAGTTCCTTGCCGAGCGGCCGGGGCCGATCATTTCCCTCCATGCCGCGCCGCTGGGCCGCATGGGATGCCATCCGGTCGACCTGCTTCTGGAAGAGGTGTCGATTTCCATCAACACGACGGCGGCTGGCGGCAATGCCAGCCTGATGATGATCGGTTGAAATGCAGCTCGCCCGCATGGTTTTGATGAAACGGCACGCCGCTTCGCTGGCGCATTCCAGCCGCAGGATGAATAGAGTTTTTGGTCGGGGAGAGAGGATTCGAACCTCCGGCCCCTGCCTCCCGAAGACAGTGCTCTACCAGGCTGAGCTACTCCCCGACCGTCGGCGGTTTCGCTGGGCGATCCCGCTGGGCAGGCCGCAGCCTATAGAGGTGGCTTTTCGGGCTGGCAAGCGGTCGATGCGCTTTTTTTGCAGCTACAACAACCCCGCTGCCCGGAAGCTGAATCGATCGTTCCGCGCATCTATCACATGATCGGCGAGCAACATCCCCAGCGGGCGGATGCGGCGGTAAAGCGAACGGGTCAGCACGATGTCGGAAGGACGGAGCGTGGCGACCCTGTCCCTCTTGCGCCGCTGATGAAGGGCCAGCCACCGGCTTTTGAACAGCAATAATTGCCTTGCCGTGGAACGCCAGTCCTCGTGCGGATGCAATCGATGGAGCGGCCGCCAATGGTCGTCCAATATCACCAGCGCGATTTCCACATCTCCCTGCATGAGGGGATAGTGCCGCCACCGGGCGAGGCGGAGCTATCGGAACCCTGTCCGTTCCGCTCGCCAGCTTTCGCCATTTCGGTGCAATTCCCTTCGGGCGCGATTTGCTTGGCAGGGGCGCCATGCTGGGGGTAGACGCGGAAGGAACGACAGACTCACCGATCCGTCCGGAAGGCCGCTGCATTGACCGAACACTCCGCCTCGACCGCCCCGCATTATGAGCAGCAATATCTGGACCTGATGCGCCGGATCTGGACGGAAGGCGATGAGAGGATCGACCGCACGGGCGTCGGCACGCGTTCCATATTGGGCGCGATGATGCGTTTTTCGCTGGCGGACGATCATGTGCCGCTGCTCACCACCAAGCGGGTTTACTGGAAGGTCGCCGCGCGGGAGATGCTGTGGTTTCTGACCGGTGACACCAACATCCGCGAACTGGTGCGGCAGGGGGTGCATATCTGGACTGACTGGCCGCTCGACGCCTATCGCAAGGCGACAGGGGAGGAAATCGACCGCGATGCTTTCGAGCAGCGAATCGTCGACGACGCCGCTTTCGCGGCGCGCTGGGGCGATCTGGGACCGGTTTATGGCGCGCAGTGGGTGAACTGGCCGCTATATGAACCGGCGGGAGAGGGGCTTTACCGTCGCGCCGAGAAGGGGCGCAACCAGATCGCCGAACTGATTGAAGCGATTCGCCGGACACCGGGGTCGCGCCGCCTGCTCTTCACCGGCTGGAATGTCGCGGAAGTGCCGCACATGGCGCTGCCGCCCTGCCACATGACCTATCAGTTTCAGGTGGCCGATGGGCGGCTCAACGGCCTGCTGTTCCAGCGCAGTTGCGATCTTGGATTGGGCTTTGCGTTCAATATCTTCGGCCTGTCGATGATGACCCGGATGCTCGCCCAGCAATGCGATCTGGAGCCGGGCGACGTGGTCTGGCAGGGCGGCGACGTGCATCTTTACCTCAACCATGCGGAACTGGTGGAGCAGCAGCTCAGCCGCTCGCCGTCCGGCGCGCCGAAGCTGCGGATCAATCGGCGGCCCTTAAGCATTTTCGACTATAGGATCGAGGACTTCGAAGTGCTGGATTATACGCCGCAATCCCATATCGCCGCCCCGGTGGCGGTGTGAGGCGGACAAGGGTCTGACATGTTTGGGTAAGCAACCCTTGCCTTTCGCGGCGTTGAAATATAATAATTACGTCTGGTAATTTTATTGCAACGCGCAAGAGGAGGCAGGATGAGCGACCGGACAGAATCTGGCGCGAGCGAAGGCGTGGCGGGACGCAACCTGCCGACCCTTAAGTTGCATGTACCAGAGCCGAAATTCCGACCCGGTGACAGCGTCGATTTTTCTCATTTCGATATTCCCGCCGCCGACGCCACGGCGCGCCCTGACGAAGCGGTCCAGGCCGCCCAGATCCGCGACCTGGCCTATGGGTTGATTCGCGTGCTGGACGAGGATGGCGGAGCGGTCGGCCAATGGAATCCCAATTTGCCGCCTGAAACGCTGCTGCGGATGCTGCGCGCCATGGCGCTGACCCGCGCTTTCGACGCGCGCATGTTCCGCGCCCAGCGGCAGGGCAAGACCAGCTTCTACATGAAATCCACCGGCGAAGAGGCCGTGTCCATCGGCGCGGCGCTGGCGCTTGCCCGCGACGATATGTGCTTTCCCAGCTATCGCCAGCAGGGCATATTGATCGCGCGCGACTGGCCCATCATCGACATGATGAACCAGATCTATTCCAATACCGGCGACCGGCTGAAAGGGCGCCAGCTTCCCATCATGTATTCAGCGCGGGAGGCGGGGTTCTTCTCGATCTCCGGCAACCTCACCACCCAATATCCGCAGGCGGTGGGCTGGGCGATGGCGAGCGCGGCCAAGGGTGATACGCGCATCGCGGCGACCTGGTGCGGGGAAGGTTCCACGGCGGAGGGCGACTTCCATTCCGCCTGCACCTTCGCCAGCGTCTATCGCGCGCCGGTCATCATGAACATCGTGAATAACCAGTGGGCTATCAGCAGCTTTTCAGGTTTTGCGGGAGCCGAAGCCACAACCTTCGCCGCGCGGGCCGTGGGCTATGGCATTGCCGGTTTGCGCGTGGACGGAAATGACGTGCTGGCGGTCTATGCCGCTACCCGTTGGGCGGCGGACCGGGCGCGCTTCAATGCCGGGCCGACGCTGATCGAGCATTTCACCTATCGCGTTGAGGGGCATAGCACTTCCGATGATCCCAGCGCCTATCGGTCGGTGGAGGAGAGCAGTTTGTGGCCGCTGGGCGACCCTATTGCGCGGCTGAAGCAGCATTGCATCCGCCTCGGCATATGGGACGAGGAGCGCCATGCCGCGATGGATAAGGAACTGGCCGAAATGGTCCGCGATGCCGCGCGGGAGGCGGAGAAGAACGGGATATTGGGCCATGGCCTCCATCATCCGATGGAATCCCTGTTTGAGGATGTGTTCGAAGAGATGCCCTGGCATCTGAAGGAACAGCAGCAGCAGATGCTCGACGAATGGAAGGCGGCGGGACTGTGAGCGAAACCATGACGCAGGAGGCGCGCGCCGACGCGCAGCAGATGAACATGATCCAGGCGATCAACAGCGCGCTGGACGTGATGATGGAGCGCGACGCGCAAGTGGTCGTGATGGGCGAGGATGTCGGATATTTCGGCGGCGTCTTTCGCGCGACGGCGGGCTTGCAACAGAAATATGGCAAGAACCGCGTGTTCGACACGCCGATCACCGAATGCGGCATCATCGGTGTGGCGGTGGGCATGGGCGCCTATGGCCTGCGCCCGGTGCCGGAAATCCAGTTCGCCGACTATATCTATCCCGCGCTGGACCAGCTTGTCTCCGAAGCCGCGCGCCTGCGCTATCGTTCGGCGGGTGAGTTCATCGCGCCGATGACAGTGCGCTCGCCCTTTGGCGGCGGCATCTTCGGCGGGCAGACGCACAGCCAGTCGCCTGAGGGCATCTTCACTCATGTGTCGGGCGTCAAGACGGTGATTCCGGCGACGCCCTATGACGCCAAGGGGCTGTTGATCGCCGCCATCGAGGACAATGATCCGACGATCTTCTTCGAACCCAAGCGCATCTATAACGGGCCGTTCGACGGCCACTACGATACGCCCGCGAAAAGCTGGGCCGGGCATCCCGACGCGCGGGTGCCGGCCGGCTATTACCGCATTCCGCTGGGGCAGGCGCGGACGGTGCGGGCGGGCGAGGCGCTCACCATATTGTGTTACGGCACGATGGTTCATGTGGTCGAGAACACCGTCGCGGCCATCGGACTGGACGCGGAGATCGTGGATTTGCGGACACTGGTGCCGCTCGACATCGAAGCTATCGAGGCGTCCGTGAAGAAGACCGGGCGCTGCCTGATCGTCCATGAGGCGACGCGGACCAGCGGCTTTGGCGCAGAACTGTCCGCGCTGGTGCAGGAACGCTGCTTCTACCATCTCGAAGCGCCGATCGAGCGCGTCACCGGCTTTGACACGCCTTATCCGCACAGTCTGGAATGGGCCTATTTCCCTGGTCCGGTGCGGATACGCGAAGCCATCGCCAAGATCATGAAGGATTGATCATGTCCAACCCCTTCCGTTCGTTTCGAGCGAAGTCGAGAAACGGAAGCGTGTTCAACTTGCCTCGTGTCTCGACTTCGCTCGACACGAACGGAGTTCTGTAATGGCACTGTTCACATTCAAGCTGCCGGACATCGGCGAAGGCATTTCCGAGGCGGAGATCGTCGGCTGGCACGTCAAGGTCGGCGACCGGGTCGAGGAAGACCAGCCTATCGCCGACATGATGACCGACAAGGCGACGGTTGAAATGGAAAGTCCGGTCGCGGGCATTGTGATGCGCCTTGCGGGCGAGCCGGGCGATCAGGTGCCCATTGGCTCCATGCTGGTGGAGATCGAGACGGACGGGGAGGGCGAGGTCGTCCCCGCCGCAGAAACTCCGCCGCCGTCGGAAGAGGTCATCGCGGCGGAGACGCCCGGAGAAGCGGTGATCGAGGAAGCGCACACGCCTCCCTCCATTCGCCCTGAGTCTGTCGAAGGGCACGCGGTGGAATCCACCAAGGAACAGAAGGGCCTCGACAAGCTCAGTCCGAACGGGACAGGGGAAGCCAAGGCCGAAACGCCGATCCTTGCATCACCCGCCGTCCGGGCGCGGGCCAAGGAACAGGGCATCGACCTTGCTCGGGTGAAGCATGGCGGCGAGCGCATTCGTCACGCCGATCTGGACGCCTATCTGCTCTATGGCGCGGGGCAGGGTTATCATCCGGCTGGCCGTTCGGCCAGGCGCCCGGACGAAGCCGTCAAGGTCATAGGTATGCGCCGCCGCATCGCGGAGAATATGGCCGCGTCCAAGCGTCACATCCCGCACTTCACCTATGTCGAGGAAATCGACGTCACCGAACTGGAAGCTTTGCGCGAGCAACTGAACGCCGGCAGGGGGGATCGGCCGAAGCTGACCCTGTTGCCGCTGCTGATCGTGGGAATATGTCGCACGCTGCCGGAATTTCCGATGCTGAACGCGCGCTATGACGATGAAGCGGGCGTGGTGACGCGCTACGGCGCGGTTCATCTGGGCATGGCGACGCAGACCGACGCGGGCCTGATGGTTCCTGTCATCCGTGACGCGCAGGATCGCAATATCTGGCAACTGGCGTCCGAAATCCGCCGCCTCGCCGAAGCCGCGCGCACGGGCAGGGCGAAGTCGGAGGAACTGTCCGGCTCGACGCTCACCATCACATCGCTGGGGCCGCTGGGCGGCATCGCCACCACGCCGGTCATCAATCGGCCGGAAGTCGCGATCATCGGCCCCAATCGCGTGATCGAGCGGCCCGTTTTCCGGGGACGGGAGGTCGTGGCGGCCAAGCTCATGAACATGTCGATAAGCTGCGACCACCGCGTCGTCGACGGGTGGGACGCGGCGAGCTTCGTCCAGGCGCTCAGGAAGCGTCTGGAAACGCCCGCGCTGCTGTTCGTGGATTGAGGAGACTGGAATTGGGTGGGGAGCGGAGGGTCTGCTTTCCCATCCTCCGTTCGCTCAGTTCCTACTCAGGGCGAACGGACATGGGTTATGTTCGCCATTGACCGTAAGTGGTCGCTCAATCTCCGAAGAAAATGGAAGGGCTATCGGGCGATGGCGCGGTAGCTTAGCCGGCCGCTTTCGCCGGGGAGGGCGCTGCGAGGCAGGGGCCAGCGCACATGCGTCACATCTTCGGCGACGGCGCGGCGCATTCCGCCCAGCGGGGTCGGCAGCCATAGCTGATCCAGCCGTCCCCAATGCGCGCCACCATCGACCGACACGTCCATCCGGGGGTCGCTGGTATCGATCCGTGCGCCGCGTGGCACCGCTTTGGTAATCGCGAAACCTCTTGCCGGATTGCTGCCTTCGTTGCGCCAATGGACCACGAAGATGAGCTGGTCGCCTGGCGCCACCCGATCCGCGTTGGAAAGGATGCGGCGTTCGCGTCCGTTGAGGTCGGTCATCACCCGCTCCACGAACATCTGCGTATCAAGCCGCATGTCCTGCTGCGCGGCTGCTACCGACGGCATGGCCAGAACCGCCAGGGTGCAAAGCCAGCGTATGATCGTCATGTGAAGCCCCGTTCCTTCATCCCTAAATCGGATAGTGCCGCGCAGAAGCGAACATTCGGTTAAGGCGGCGTTTTCCTTCCTGTCGTCGCCCTGCGATCCGAATCCAAATTGACGGCCCCTGTCTACAGGCGCAGAGCATTTTCCATAAAGTGGGGCAATAACGGATTCTGGCGCGATGTTACCGGCGGAGGAACAGGAGGTCATCAGGCGTCGGGATCGGCTGCTCGCTTCCATTGCGCTCAGTGGGGGGCTGGGGCTGCTTCTGGCCTTGCCTTTCGCGCTCAGCGCAGGCGCGGAATTTTTCCTGCCGCTGACCGCTGCCCTGGTCGTCGCCATTGCGCTGGTTCCCTTTCTGGAGTGGATGGAACGGCGCGGCCTTCCGTCCGCTTTTGCGGCCCTGCTCGCCGTCATCGTCTTTCTGGTGGTGGCCAATACCGCGCTTGTGCTGATTATCGTCCCGGCGACGGACTGGTTCGGCATATTGCCGCAGCGGCTGCCCCGGATTCAGGCCAATCTTGCGCCGCTGATCGACTATTATTCCCAGTTGCAGCGCTTCGTCGACGAAACCGTCCAGATGCTGGCGAGCGGCCCTGTCGCGGCGGCCCAGACCGCGGCGGTCGAAGCGCCCCGTTCGCTGCTGCAATTCGCGGCAACCTCGGCTCCGTCCGCGATCATCCAGATGGTGTTCGGCCTGCTCATCATCTATTTCTTCCTTGCGGGCTGGACGAAGCTGCGGCGGCGCACGATCAACAGCCGGGACAGTTTCGACGGAGCCATGGCGGTAGCCCGCGTGATCCAGAACGTCGTGGACGCGACATCCGCTTATGTGTTGACCATTGCGACGGTGAACCTGTGCCTTGGCGGTGCGGTGGCGCTGTCGTTGTGGCTGGTGGGGATGCCATCGCCGCTGATGTGGGGCGGCATCGTCGCGCTGCTCAATTTCATCCCCTATTTCGGGCCGATGCTGGCGGCGGTGCTGTTGGCGCTGGGCGGGTTGATGGTGTTCGACGATCCGTGGTGGGCGCTGCTCCCGGCCGCCTTGCAGGTGGGCTTCCATCTGGTCGAGGCCAATGTGGTGACGCCGATGATATTGGGACGGCGGCTGACGATGAACCCGCTGCTGATTCTGGTGTCGCTCGCCTTTTGGGGATGGGTGTGGGGCACGCCCGGCGCGCTGCTGGGCGTGCCGCTGCTCATCATCATCCAGACCGTCGTTTCGGCAGCGGGAACCCCGGATATTGCCGGTTTCCTGTTCGAGCGGGGGACGCTGGTGGTGTCTCCGCGCAAAGAAAATGAAGAGAAAGAAGAAAGTCCTGTTACGGATGGTTGACAGGCGAAGCGCGCCCGCATAGATGCCCGCCCACACCAAACGCGGGTGTAGCTCAGTTGGTTAGAGCGCCGGCCTGTCACGCCGGAGGTCGCGGGTTCGAGCCCCGTCACTCGCGCCATCT